>Ga0082212_10009346_pt1 | contig 12650 bp, 13 predicted proteins | sample TergutNt197P3_FD_71548 | JGI IMG/M metagenome (GOLD analysis project Ga0082212, IMG submission 71548) | Neocapritermes taracua P3 segment gut microbial communities from Petit-Saut dam, French Guiana - Nt197 P3 | ecosystem: Host-associated > Arthropoda: Insects > Digestive system > Gut ... | reverse complement strand
TAAACTCTATCTCAACGCCCATTATACGCGCTACTTCGTGCGCGAGATCAATGTCGAAACCCTCAAGCACACCATTTCTGTCATGGGAATGCATGGGAGGATAATCAAAACTACTATGCCCGATTTTTATCACCTTGTACGGTTTCAGCGCGTCAAAAACCGGGGTGAACAAGAATAATGCCAGGGCTGATAAGACAATAAATGCAATAATTATTGGCACGACTATGCGGCTCTTTTTCGGCTTAACAAAACTGCTGGTTCTGTCACTCATGTTTTTTTCCTCTCTTGTTTAAAAATATCGCATTCATTTTACCAAATAATAAAAAAAAAGCAACAATTGCTTTCGATGTCTGCGATTGACGGAATGCCATTCAACCCGAGCGGGGTTCCGCAATATGAAACTGAATGTATTTTACGGGGACAAAATGGTCGGCTTTCTCGATATTTCCGCTGACGAACCATTCTTTGGATTTACCTATGACCACGAGTACCTCGACTTGTAACTGTCGCTATACCCTATCACGTGCAAAAATAGAATTTTTGTTGACAAACCTGAAAAAAGCTGATAGAATCGCCGTGTCAGTAAGAAGAACGGCATCACCGTCCTCACCCGGCCGCCAGTGGGCGCGCCGCGGTCAATGAACAAGACGCACCGCCTTTGGTGGAGGCTGGCGTCGGGTTTGCGTGGGGGCTGTTGCGCCCGCGCTTTGTATTTTAGGGAACATAAAAGCAGAGTAACTTGTGACATGAGTTGAAAAATTGGAGGTGTTCTTGTATCAGCAACGTGACCTACCATATAAACGAGGAGATCAACGACAAAGAGTTGCGCGTAATCGACGAGGACGGTACCCAGCTTGGGATCATGCCGTCGTCCGAGGCGCTCAAGATCGCTATTGAAAAGGAGTTGGACCTCGTAAAAATCGCGCCCGCCGCAAATCCGCCGGTATGCAAGATAATGGATTACGGCAAATACCGGTTCGAGCAGGCAAAACGGGAGAAAGAGGCGCGGCGCCACCAGCACATTGTCGAGGTCAAGGAAATACGTATGTCGCCGAGCATAGGGATCAATGATTTCAACGTCAAGCTGAAACACGGGCAGCAATTCCTCACGGAGGGGGACAGGCTCAAGGTCACCATCCGTTTCAGGGGCAGAGAGATGGCTCATACAAACATTGGCGAGGATCTGCTTAAGAAATTCGCCGAGGAGTGCACCGAATTCGGGACCGTTGATAAGAACCCAAAGCTTGAAGGGCGGCACATGTCTATGTTCCTGACTCCCAAGGTCATGAAGCATTAGATATTATCAGATATTAGGGTGACGGAAAGCGATCCCGTGCCGCTAGCAAGCGGGGATTTCCGACGCCTTTTATTGACGAGCGAACGAAAGGAGAAAAGAAACCATGCCAAAAATCAAAACGCACAGTGGGGCAAAAAAACGCTTTAACCTCACGAAGTCAGGGAAGGTTAAACGCGCTCATGCGTATAAAAACCACATCCTCAACAAAAAGACGACAAAGCGAAAGAGGAACCTGCGAAAAGGCGCCTATGCCGACGAAACAAATGAAGCCGCGATCAAGAAAATGATCCCGTATAAGTAGTAGGAGGGAAGTCAAATGGCAAGAGTCAAAGGGGCGCTCAGTACGCGCAAAAGAAGAAACAAGGTTTTAAAGCTGGCAAAGGGCTATTGGGGCGCGAAATCGAAGCATTTCAAGATGGCAAACCAGGCGGTCATGAAGTCGCTCAAATATGCGTATGTCGGGCGCAAAAGCAAGAAAAGGGACTACCGCCGGCTTTGGATAATGAGGATCAATGCAGGCTGTAAGGCAAACGGAATGAATTATTCCCGTTTTATGCACGGGCTGAAGCTTTCCGGCATAGACCTCAACCGCAAAATGCTGTCGGAAATGGCTATACACGAGCCGGAGGCGTTTTCGAAACTGTGCGGCACAGCAAAAGACGCGATAGGCGCGTAACAGTATATGAATAATAAAGAAGGCTGCTTAGGCAGCCTTTTTTATTATTCATATTTTGCCGCTGCTTCTTTGAGTAGCGATATGATTTCTATTTTCTGCGGGCAGGCTTCCTCGCATTTTCCGCATCCTATGCAGGTTGAGGCTTTTCCTCCGAATTGTGTCTCCCAAAAATACCCGAATTTAGCCGCGCCCAGGTCTTTAAAAACCAACTCACGGTTCATCATTTCAAATATTTTATGGATCACTATGTTGTTGGGGCATTCCGCAACACAGTATTCGCAAGCGGTACAGGGGACGGACGGTATTGACTCCAGCGCTTTGCACGCTTTGTCAATAACAGAGCGCTCCTTATCGTTGAGAGGCTTGAAATCTTTCATGAAGCTGATGTTCTCTTTCATCTGTTCCACCGACGACATGCCGCTGAGCACCGTGACAAGGCCGTCCAGCGACGCTGCGAACCTGAGCGCCCAAGGGGCGTAAGAGCCTCCCGCTCCGGCTTCGTCGAAAACAGCCTTTACCTCGGGGGCGAGCAGGTCTGCAAGCATTCCCCCTTTGACAGGTTCCATAACGATGACCGGCTTGTTGTGCTTTCTCACTGTTTCAAAACATTTCCGGGATTGCACGGAACCGCTTTCCCAATCGGCGTAGTTGATTTGGAGCTGAACGAATTCCATCTCCGGATGCTTGGTTAAAACCTCGTCCAGCACTGAGGCTTTGTCATGAAAAGAGAAACCAACGTGGCGGACAAGCCCTTTTTCCTTTAATTCAAGGGCGTAGTCCCAAATACCATAGTCGTCGAAGCTTTTCGTTCGCGTAGAGCCGATGTTGTGTAGCAGATAAAAGTCGAAATACCCGGCGCCGGTGCGTTTCAGCGACGTCCAAAACATCTGTTTTGCCTCGTCCGCCGTTTTTGGGCCCAACCAGGCCGGCAGTTTTGTTGCCAGTTGGATTTTCTCGCGGGGATAGCGATCTATGATCGCCTCCTTTGCGGTCTCCTCTGATTTTCCCTCGGCATAACCGTAAGCGGTATCAAAATAGGAAAAACCGTTGTCTAAAAACAAGTCTACCATTTCCTTTGTCTGCCCGACGTCGATTTGACCATCTTTCATCGGCAGACGCATCAGGCCAAACCCCAGTTTTGGGATGTTTTCACCTAAATATGCCATAGTTTACCTCCCGGCTGTTTTTAAGTAGCATATATCATGTTTGCCACTCAGTCAAGTAAAAACGGTGTTAATTGACAATCGATAAAAATATATTGAAAATCAATAAAAATATATTGCAAAACGATAAATGATGTGATATACTCCGTTTTACGAACGGAGGTATTGTTTTATGTGGAGTGATAGAAAATCGCTTGTTCTGAGCAAGGCGTGCGTAGTCCTATTCATGGCATTGCTCCTGGCGGGCGCGGTCTGTGCGGGTTGGATAACAGGCTTGCTGATGAACTCGTCTGTCTCGGCTGCATTGGCGGGCAAGGCGCTGTTTCTGGCGACAATATACACAGGCTGTATTCCCGCTGCGGCGCTGCTGGTATGCTTGTTTCTACTTTTACACAGGATAGGGAAAGGGCGGGTGTTCGTATGTGAAAACACGGAATGCCTGCGGCATATATCATGGTGCTGTTTTGCCGGCGCCGCGATTTGCATCGCATCGGCGCTTTATTACATACCGTGGCTTGCGGTGGGGGTTGCTGCGGCGTTCATGGGGCTCATAATACGCGTACTGAAAAACGTCGTCGCAAAAGCTGTTTCGCTCCAGGACGACGCGAATTTAACGATCTAGGGGGGCTGTTGTTATGCCGATTATGGTCAATTTAGACGTGATGATGGCCAAACGCAGGGTTTCATCAGGAGAGCTTGCAATGATGATAGGGCTGAGCCAGGCGAACCTGTCGATACTGAAGACAGGCAAGGCGCGTGCGGTCAGGTTTTCAACGCTTGAAGCGATATGCGAGGCGCTCGAATGCCAGCCGGGAGATATTTTAGAATACTTGCCAGGGTGAGAGTTAAGAGTTGAGAGTTGAGAGTGGAGGATTTTTTAGATGTCTACTGAGAATGATGGCGCGATTTGGAATGTGAACCCGTATGCTATGGCGGAAACGCGAGGTGAGCTGAATGATGTGAAAAAGGCGTTCAAGCCTGATATTTCTGATTTTATTTTTGCGCTTGTTGCTTTTGCGCTTGGGTATCTTTTTTCCCGATGGGTGTTTTTTACGTGGCGGGGATGGGGCGTTGCAGTGTTCACGTCGGCGTATTTACTGGCTGTCACCGCATATATGATTAAAAAAGAGGCTCACGCAAAGACGGCCGCCTCGTGGTTTTGGCTGGTTGTGACATGGGCGGCGGGCATGTCGTACGCGCTGTGGGAAAACATGGGTTTTTCCGGTATCAGGGCGATGTTTTTGTTCTGTTCTGCGGTGTATTACGTTTTGCTATCGGCAGGCCGTCAGATAATGGGGAAAACAGGGAACTATCTGCTGCTCGACGGGATAAACGCTGTGCTACTCATCCCATTCCGGAACTTCATAAACCAGTATTTGAGTTTTTCAGCGCTCAGAAAAGAGGGGAAACGGGGCAGAGGCCTCTCAATTTTCATCGGTCTTGTCCTGGCGTTATTTTTGCTGGTATGCCTAATACCGATGCTGGAGAGGGCTGATAGCGGCGGGTTTAAGGTGGTTTTGGGGTTTTTCGCGGATATTTTCCGCTTCGACGTCCTGGAAATCTTGTTATACGCCTTTTTTGCCATACCTGTCGCGGCGTATCTTTTCGGGCTGGCGTCCGGCGCGGCGCATAACAGAGGCACTGACGCCATAAAGCCTGAATCCGCAAAAAAAGCGGTCGCCGCGCTCAGGTTCTTTCATCCGGTCACCGCTTACATAACGCTTGGAGCGGTGTGCGGCGTTTATCTTGTGTTCATTTTCAGCCAGGCCCCGTATTTCTTCTCAGCATTCACAGGCAGAAGGCCGGAGGGGTGGCTAGTTTACTCGGAATACGCGCGGCAGGGGTTTTTTGAGTTGTGCGGGGTTGCCGCGATCAATCTTGTTGTCCTGACTGTCGGAAACGTGACCTGCAAGAAACGGCGGGTCGAATCCGTGGCATTAAAGGCGTTCAACATAGGGCTCGCTTTGATAACACTCGTGCTGATTGCGACTGCTTTCAGCAAGATGGCGCTTTATATCAGGGTTTACGGGCTAACTATGCCGTGACTGCTCCCGTGCGTGTTCATGGTGTTTTTGGCGGTCGTGTTCGTCGCTTTGATAGTTTTGCAAAAATGGGATTTTTCGATCGTGCGTTTTGCGCTCGTAACGGGTTCCGCCATGCTGTGCATTTTATGCCTGATCAACCCTGACGCGCTTGTCGTCCGTTATAACATGGATAGGTATTTAAACGGGAAGCTGCCGCATTACGACATGGATATACTCTACCGCGCCGGGAGCGCCGGGGTCCGGCCCGCGCTCGAAGTATACGAAAGGACAAACGAGACAAAGGTCAAAAACGATATTCTTATATATTTGAATAGTATGCATTTTGAGTTGGGACGCCGGGACGATAATGGTTTCGGGAACGGCGTGCATATGCGCAGCGTGGAATCATACCGCGCATGGGTTTGGTTGCGTGGCTTTTTCTCAGTTTAGTATAGTCAAACATGGAAAAAGGTGTTATTATGTAGGCAAAGCAGCTTTTCATTAACGCTGGTACTAACACTGCCAGCGCCGAAATGAGGAAATATGCGATGCCTAACGAGAAAAAAGGGACACAGCAACAGTCACAGCAGTCGCAGCAGTCGCAACAATCGCAGCAGCAGCAACGGGACGCAACGCTTGTCAGGATACTGGAGCGTTTGTCACACCAAATCCAGGACTTTGACAAACGGCTGGGGGAAATTGAAAAACGCCAGCATGAACTGCCCGCTTCCATGGAAAGGGTAGGGATACGGCAGAGCGCGAGGCTGATCGATACCGATTCGGAAATCGAGAAATTGCATGACGCATTCCTCCGGTACCGCAATGACATGCTCAAACTGGTCAACGAACAGGATCGGATGGATAAAAGTTTTACCGCTCTGGGCAAGCGGCAGGACACGATTGCAGCCGCGCAGGAAGTCATTGCCCAGGATACAAAGCAGCTCATCGAGCGGCTAGGCGCCCAGGAGAAAGTGGTCAGCGACCATTACGAGTATGCGGCGCGTCAAGCGCAGGACGTGTCCAAGGAAATAGACGGCGTAAAAACCAACTCAAATAAACTGTACACAGACGCCGAAAAACGGTTCGATACAGTATCCAAAGAAATTGACGGCGTTAACAGCAACGCCAAAAAACTATATACAGACGCTGAGAAACGCTTTGATGCGCTTTCAAAGGAAATAGACAATGTTGACCGTAGTGCAAAAGAATTGTTTTCAGACGCCGAAAAGCGGTTTAAAGCGATCGACGAGGGGATAGCCGACGCAAACCGGCATGCCGCTAAACTGCATGTTGAAACAGAAAAAAACCTGAAGGACGAACAAAGGGAAATTAAGCGGCAGATCGATGAAGTGCGCAGAGAGACGATGAGGCGGCTGCTGGCGCTTGACGGGATGGAATCCGCTTTGGAGGTGCTGCTCATCAGGACTGCGCCGCCCGAAAAGAAACCGTTCTTCGTTATCAGGATATTCCGGAAAGTGGGAAAACTGTTCCGGGTCAAAATACCGGACCTGTTCACTAAAATCAAGCTGGGTTTGCGCGGGTTTTTTGGTAAACTAGGCGCGAAGTTCAAAAGAAACAAAAAAGACGAGCAGGCTGAGCAGGCTGAGCAAGAGGAGCAGGCTGAGCAAGCCGGTAAAGAGGAGCAGGAGGAGGAATAATATGCCGTTTTATGATTTGCGCTGCAATAGCTGCGACAAGGAATACAACATAATGGCGTCCATGGCGGATAAAGCCGAACGCCTTATCCCGTGCCCGGATTGCGGCTCGACTGATATGGAAACTGTATATAAAGCAGCGCCCTACTATATCAAAGGCGCACAAGCAGCAGCCGCACCATGCCATAACAGCAATGTCTGCGGCGCTGCGTGCCCGCACTCGCGAGGCGCCTAAACTACATCGATATTTCGCATTTGGAGCCGAATGACTCGAATATTTCTTTTGCGCGGGTTTTTTCCTTGTGCTTTAGCTCGCGCAGTTCTTCAAGAGTGTACTCCCTGCCGATCATTTTGTACTTATTAGAGCCGTATCTATGATACGGCATAATGTTGACCTCCGCGCCGTTGGCGCGCTCTTGGACAGCCTGCGCCAGAGCTGTAACGGCTTCGTCGTCGGTGTTATAGTCCGGTATAAGCGGGATGCGGACAATGACCTGTGCGCCTGACTTATGAGCAATTTTCAGGTTGTCCAATATCAGTTCGTTATTCTGCCCGCACGCGCGTTTATGCTCGTCCTGGTCGATGTGTTTGAGGTCGTACAGCACGATGTCGGAGTGTTCCAGAATTTTTTCAAGCGCGGCGGAATCGCCGAAGCCGGACGTGTCGGCGCAAGTGCCAATGCCATCCTCCTTGCACCGGCGAAAGAGTTCCGCCACGAAATCCGCCTGCCCGATTATTTCGCCGCCGGACGCGGTGACGCCGCCTCCGGATGCTTCGTAGTAGTCGAAATCGCGTTTTACCACTTTGTACACTTCATCGACGGTCATCTGTTTGCCGGATATGCTCAACGCTTCCTGCAAGCACGCATCGACGCATTTACCGCAGCGTTTGCATATTTTGCGGTCGATGCGTATATCGGTTTCAAAAAGCGTTACTGCCTTTTCGGGACATGTGTCTATACATGTCCCGCAGTTTTTACATGAGGTGTAGCGCCAGCTTACTTCAGGCGCGGGGTTTTGCGATTCAGGGTTTGAACACCACAGGCATGTCAGGGGGCAGCCTTTGAGGAACACCGTAGTCCTGACGCCCGGCCCATCGTCAATACTATACCGCTGAATATTAAAAACAGTCGCTGTTAAGTCGTTCATATACGCCTCGCAGAATTTAATGGAGGGGGGACCTGTCCCCCCTAGAGTGCCTCATGCATCGAACGGGTCACTATTTCGCTTTGGAGCTCGTGCGGCAAATCGATGAAGTAAGCGCTGTAACCGCCGACGCGTACAAGCAGGTTTTTGTGATTTGCCGGGTTTTGCTGCGCGTCGATCAGCTCCTCGCGGCTGTGGATATTGAATTGGATATGCCATCCGCCGCGCTTCATGAACGCTTTTATCAACCATGCCAGCTTTTGCAGCTTTTCTTCTGTGTTCAGTACGGATTTCGAGAACTTCATGTTCATCGCATAACCGACGAACTCTTTCGAATACGGGCCTTTTGTAGCTGAGTTGATAGCTGCCGTCGGGCCGTTCATATCCATGCCGGGCATAACGGAGCAGGCTGCGTCGCAAGTCGGGCTTTGGGCGTCGCGGCCATTGGGCATGGCCCCTATTGCCTTGCCGATCGTGACATGCCCGGCTGCCGCGCCTATAAACAGCATCGGCTTTTTGCCCGTTATCGGGTCTATCCAGCGCTGCATGATCTCCGGTACCTTTGTGGAGAGTTCATCGTAAATATTGTCAACATAGTCATCGTCGTTGCCGTATTTCGGTGCGCTCAGGCAAAGCTGCTTCAGGTCTTCATAGCCCTCCCAGTTTGCGGCGCAGGCGTTGAGCATTTCGTCCATCGAGACTACCTTTTTGTCAAACACAAGCTTCTTGATGGCTGCTATGCTGTCGGCAAGGTCCACCATGCCGCGGCTGCCGAGCCATGACGTCCTGCCTTCCGGATACCTAGCGCCGCCCTCTTTCGGGGTGAGCCCTTCGCGTATGCAATCCTCGTACTGCATTGCGCAGCGCAGGCCGCTCATCGGGCCGTCCGCGATTTCCGTTGCAAGCGTCAATACCTTTATCCTGTGCAGGACAGGTACGAAGTATTCCAGTTGTTTGAAATATGCGCCCAGTACCTGATCCAGGCTTGTGAATGTCCGCGGGTCGCCTGTTTCCGGGCCGAGCTGTTTTTTTGTCCTCGGGTCAAAACCGTTGTTGAGCGCCAGTTCCAGCACCTTGAACTGGTTGATATTATGCCCGCCTCCGAGATGTTCCATGCAATCGAGGTGATACCCAAGGCACCCGCTGGCGTTCCAGTTGCATGCGTCTGACAGCGGCACGTCGCGGTCGAGGTAACGCTGCGTGCCGAGCTTGTCGTTGAGGAAAGCCGGGTTGCCGCCGCCAAATTCGACGTTGCAGCGAAGCGCGTGGAGAATGAAGTCCTCGTCCATTTCAGGGTTGTAACGTACATATATTGCGGGTTCAGACAGTTTGACCTGAGCCATTGCCTCAAGCACCAGCCAGGATATCTCGTTTGTAAGGTCCTCGCCCTTGTCGTTGACGCCGCAAAGCGTGATGTTCGGCAGGAGCGAACCCGGGGCGGCGCGCTGTTCGCGCGGGATAGTGACGAGATTTTCGCATTCCCTGATCTTCAGCCAGAGAGCGCCCAGCAGTTCGGCGGCTTCCTGGGCTGTGACCTTGCCGGCTTTCTTGTCCTTTTCATAATAGGGATATAGAAGCTGGTCGAGCCTGCCAACCGGGACTTCCGGACGGTCGGAGCTTTCTTTCCAGCATACGAGATGGTAAAGCCTGACGCATTGTATTGCTTCAAAGAAGTTGCGCGGCGGTTCGGCGGGTACTCTATCGCAGGCGTCCGCGATGCGCAGCAGCTCTGCTTTACGGTTTGCGTCCGTGGTTTTACCCGCAAGCTCGCGCGCGAGAACGGCATGGCGCCCGGCAAATTTGATAAACGCTTCGCAGGAAATGATGCAGGCTTCGAGCAGCCAGTATTTGCGCAGAAACTGTGCGGAACCGTGGCTGTTTTCATTGTCGCCCTCGAGCATCATGCGCTCGCGTTCTTTTTTGCACAAGTCAATGACATAATTCAAGCCGTGTTCGACGCACTTTATACTGACCTGCGCGACGCCGCCGCCGTACGCGCTGTAGTTTTGGAAAAGCCCGCGATCCATCTTGTAGCGGACGCCGCGGCCCTCAAATACGCAAGCCCGGTCGAAAAGCAGGTCGAACACGTCGGGGCCCATATCATATTCAAGCACGGTGTTGACGGTAGATACCTGCGGCATGTTTTCGACCCAGTACTCGGCGTCCTCGCGGAGCTTCTGAAGGTCGCCGGGCTCGATGTTCGTCGATTCTGTGTCGCTGGTTTTTCTCGCGAATTTGCCGGATTTGCACATCTCAAGGATTTCATGGGGTTTCATCGCGCAGAGCGTACCGTTGCCCCGGATGAATTTCGTCAGCGAGCCGACAATGATTTCGCCGTCGCGAATGAGAATCGGGCATTCGAGCAATCGTTTTTCAAGGGCTTTTGCCCAGCGGATATCGACCGGAAGACCCTCCGTTTCTTTCCAGGACTCAGTGAAAAGAAGGGTATCATCAACATATACCTGAGGGGGGGCGTCCTCCCACTCCTTCTTAAGTTTTTGCAGCCTCGGCGTGAGTACCTGTACGCTCCTGATTTCTTCAGAGTTTACCTTTGTTGCCACTTTATTATCAATCCTTTCAAATAAATATCGTTACTAATTCTCATCATAAGCCCTTGCGATGATTGTTGATATGAGTTCTTTTGAGACCGGGGCGGGGAATGTGCCGCGCCCGAACAGCTTAACAAGGCCCTCCTGCATAGATAAGACGAGGTCGGGGAGCGTGTCCAGCAGGTCGCCTTTCACGAGCCCAAGTTCGCGCATGTTTGGCATTTTGAGTTTTTTCATTAAACCCTGCATAGTTTCAAGCGCCGCCTTGCCGATTTGTTCCGGAGCAGCGTCCTGCGGTAAAACCGCGCCGAATGATTCAGCGATATAACGCACCCTGTCCGGGACGGCGGGGGCGACTGCTTCAAGCACTTGCGGCAGGCACGAAGCGCAACCGTTGCCGTGGGCGACGTGGAATTTCCCGCCCATCGCCTTGCCGATGTCATGCGCAAGATGGCAAAGCGGGCCGGACATAGACATGCCGCCGAGCGTCGCAGCCTTCATCATGCCCTCCCGCGCTTCAAGGTCCGAGCCGTTTTCAAACGCCCTGACGAGGTATGTGCCGGCTAGCCTGATAGCCTCGCGGCCTGTCAAATCACAGAAGCTGTTTGAAAGCGCGGATGTGTATGATTCCGCGGCGTGGCACAGGGCGTCCATTCCGGTTGAAGCAGTAATAGCGGGGGGGAGCCCAAGCGTCAGCTCGGGATCGACAATGCCGAGCGTGACCTTGCAGCCGACGCCCGCGATATTTGTCTTTATACCGTTTTTCGTGTCGGTAATGACGCCACCGGGAGTCGTTTCGCTGCCTGTTCCGGCAGTTGTCGGAATGACGACCAGAGGTACGCTGGGCTTGGTTATGACGCCCTCGCGGCCAAAATACTTCGATATTGGCGGCGGGTTGGCTTGCAGCATAGCCGCGCCTTTGGCGGTGTCAAGAGCGCTGCCGCCGCCAAGCCCGACGACGCCGTTGACGCCCTCCGCAGCGCCCAGTGCGCCCGCTGCCTCAACGGACCAGTCGGGCGGGTCGGCGAGGACGTCGGAATAGTGGACTGTTTCGAGACCCGCTTCGTGAATTATCTTGTTAAGCCTGTCTGCGATACCGGTCGATTTGATACCGGCGTCATAAACGAGAAGAACTTTTGAGCAACCCAGCTCTTTTAGTTTTTCCCCTGTGAGTTTTGAAGTTCCGGAACCAAACAGAATCGGGTTCGGGCTTGAAAATACACTTGGCAATATAACAACTCCTCTCATCAGACTGCGGCTTCGTATGCTTTTGACAGGATATCGCGCAAATCGGTCTCTGTAACGGAGCGGGGCGAGAAGTGGAAGTCTTGCGCCGCCATGATTTTTGGAATTGCGGCTAAGAGTTCTTCCTTTGATTTGACGTATTTTTTCAGCGACGGCAAGTCGGAAAGCCTCATAAGCTTGCGTATAGCCGCCGAGACGGCTTTGCCTGTTTCCTCCGGTGTCGCACCCGACGTCACGGCAGCCCCGAGGGATATAGCGACTTTCGACATAGTGTCCGGAATAGCCGGAGTTATGAATTCCATGCACTCCGGCAGCGCTACTGTGACAGCGACGCCGTGCGGCATGTCGAATTCCATGCCCAGCACAAGCCCCATATCGTGCGGTATGTTGCAAAATGGGCCGAGTATCGACATAGTAGCCATCGTCGCGGCTAGATGCATACCTCCGCGCGCCTCAAGGTCGTTGTTGTCTTTTAAAACTATGGGCAGATTACGGGCGATCAGCGCTATGGCTTCAAGACCCAGAAGTTCGCTGAATACATTCGGTTCGCATGAGGTGACGGCTTCTATCGCATGCCCAAGCGCGTCAAACGCCGTAATCGCCGCAACCACATTCGGCATAGCCAGTGTGAGCTCCGGGTCGACGATTCCGAGTGTGACCGGGCAATCAAAGTGTTCTTTCACATTGTTGACGGTATCGATGACGACCCCGCCGGGTGAAACCTCGCTGCCTGTGCCGGAGGTCGTCGGGAGGACGATAAGCGGTTTTAGCGTTCCCATATCGGCAACAGGCGGCCTGCCGGGGCGCATATAGTAATTGCTGAATGGCGGTGGGTTTGACAATAGAATACGCACGGCTTTAGCTGTGTCGAGAGAACTCCCGCCGCCGACGGCGAC
>Ga0082212_10009345_pt1 | contig 12651 bp, 7 predicted proteins | sample TergutNt197P3_FD_71548 | JGI IMG/M metagenome (GOLD analysis project Ga0082212, IMG submission 71548) | Neocapritermes taracua P3 segment gut microbial communities from Petit-Saut dam, French Guiana - Nt197 P3 | ecosystem: Host-associated > Arthropoda: Insects > Digestive system > Gut ... | reverse complement strand
CGAGTTTGCTGCGCAGTGACGTAACATGAACGTCAATCGTTCGGTCTGTGACCATCGCATCGCTGCCGATTGCCTCATCGATCAGTTGGTTGCGTGTCAGTACCCGACCATTGGCAGTTGCCAAAGCGTAGAGAATTCCAAACTCGGTGCGGGTGAGCGCAAGCGGCTCCCCCTCGACGGTAACAAGAAAGCGATCCGTATCAATTTCGACCGAACCGACATTCACGATCTTCGGCGGAGCCTCTGAAATCTGAAACCGCCGCAACAGTGCGTTGATTCGGGCGATCAGAATCGACATATTAAACGGTTTGGTAACATAATCGTCCGCACCGAGTTCGAGTCCGACGACCACGTCGCTTTCTTCCCCTTTCGCACTGACGATGATGATCGGCAACTGGGCAGTTTTCCGGTTTGTACGCAGTTTCCGCAGGATGTCCAGTCCGTTGGTGAAGGGGAGCATCATGTCGAGAAGCACGAGGTCGGGCAATTCTTCCTGTGCTTTTTTAAGACCGGTCATCCCTTCGCTGGCTTCGAGAACATCGAACTTCTCCTTTTTCAGGCGAAGCGAAAGCATCTCTCGAATGTCCGTTTCGTCTTCGATGACGAGAATTCGTTTAGGCACCATGGGAATAAATATACTCGGTTCTTGTGAAAACACAATAAAGGATTTGTTAAAAAACGGTTAATTTGCCGCCTGAAAATTTAACACCGAATTTACTCTGTTTTAGTAACATATCATTCTGCCAACTCGGCAACGTTTCCTGCTCATCAAGATTGGACGGATAAAACAACACCGCCTCGCTTACTTTATTGACGGAGATTTCAAAAGAATCCGCTACACACGCCCTAGTTTTCGTGCGTCTCCATTTCCCGCATGAGGAGTTGGATGTCTTCCCACGTATCCTTCTTTGCTGCTGGATTTCGCAAAAGATACGCCGGATGGTAAGTACAAATTACCTTGATCCCCTTGTAGTGCAAAACCTTTTTGCGCAACGCACCTATCGTTTGCTCTGAAGCGAGCAGATTCTTTGCCGCCACCGCTCCGAGGCAACAGATAAACTTCGGCTTAATGATTTCCAAGGTCAGATCAAGAAACGGTCGGCAATGCGCCGCTTCGTCCGGCATCGGATTACGGTTTCCCGGCGGTCGGCAACGCAAAATGTTGCAAATATAAACATCCTCACGGCGAATTTTCATTCCCTTCACGATGATATCGGTCAACAGTTGTCCCGCTCGACCGACGAAGGGTTCACCTTGCTTGTCCTCATCCGCACCAGGGGCTTCGCCGAGAAAAACCAAGGGGGAATCAGGATTTCCGACACCGAAAACGGTTTGCGTTCGAAATTCTGCCAAATCTTTGCATTGGGCACATTTTGCAACTTCACCAGTGAGATAGCGAAGTTGTTCGGCTTTGGAACCGACCGGTAATTGCGGGGATAATTGAATCGGCAAAGGAGCAGATGGGGTATCGGCGGAATCTGTTGCCGTCTGCCGTCTGCTGTCTGCTGTCTTCGAAACCGGAGTATCGGCTAAATGGTTGTTCACCGGCGGACTTGCGTCCGCCGCTCTTGGGCGAGTCCTCTTTACCTCCGAAACACCGGCAAGTTGCATAATCTCCAAATAATCTGCTATTCCCTCGTACATTGGTTTTTAGGTCTCGTTCGTCTTTTTGAGATACTTATAAATTTCCGTCTGCGAACGAATGTGTTTGGCATTTTTCGGCAAGGCAATCCGCTCGTTCGGACGAGTCGCACTAATCAAACGTGCCTTGATGTTGTCCGAAAGTTGAAGTTGGAGAATATCCCAAATTTGCTTACACAGTGCCGGGGTTTTAATCGGAACGACCACCTCAAAACGTTGATCCAAGTTCCGCTCCATCAAATCTGCCGAACCGATAAAGTATTCAGGATTGTCATCGTTGCAAAACACAAACATTCGGGAATGTTCCAAGAACCGATCCACAATCCGAATCGCCCGAATGTTTTCGCTCTTCTTCGGAACGCCCGGTATGAGCGTACAAATTCCCCGGACAATCAAATCAATTCTGACACCCGCCTCGCTGGCATCGTACAGCCGATTCACTAATTTTTTATCGACCAAATTGTTGGTTTTGATAATCATCCAAGCAGGTTTCCCTTTCTTGGCATTTTTGATTTCCTTGTCGATTTGTTTCAAGAAAAATTTTCGGGTGCCGAACGGTGATACGACAAGATGTTTGAAGTCGGGATGCTGATATTTTTGATCGTCCAGAACGTGGAACACTTTGTTGACTTCGGCGGTAATGCTTTTATCCGCCGTGAGAAGATGTTCATCGCAGTAAACCCGGGTCGTGCTTTCATTGGGATTGCCTGTACCGATAGCGGTGTAGTAAACATTGACGTTTTGCTCTTTTCGCCGGATCAACAGAATTTTTCCGTGAACTTTCATGCCGGGAATACTTGGCAACACTCGGATTCCCTCCTCCTGCATTTGTGCCGCCCAAGAAATGTTCGCCGCCTCGTCGAACCGTGCCTGAAACTCGACGAATACAATCACCTCTTTGCCATTTCTGGCAGCGTTGATTAAGGCGTTGACGATTGCCGAATGTTTTGCCGCCCGATAAATCGTCATCTTGATCGTGCGCACCGCCGGATCAATGGATGCCTCTCGGAGCAACTCAATGATATACTGGAACGACTGATACGGATAATGGAGCAACACATCCCTTTCCCGAATGACATCCAGCATGGAAACGCCGGGGGGAAATTCGGGCACTTCGAGCGGCGGCATCGGTTCGTACTGCATTTTTTTCGTTCCCAAATTTCGGGGAAACTTCATCAAATCCCGAACGTTGTGGTAGCGTCCCCCTCTTTCGAGAGCATCCCGGCGTTTGACGGCGAATTTTTTCAGAATGCTCGCCAGCACTTTTCGCGGCATCGAACCATCGTACACGAACCGCACGGTTTCGCCATGTTTCCGTTGCCGGAGTCCTTCGCTGACCGCTTCGAGAAAACTCTTGGAGACATCGTTGTCGATGTCCAACTCCGCATCTCTTGTAAATTTGATCGTGTACGCTTGAAAATCAGTGAAACCGTAGATTGAAAAGATGTCCGCCAAACAGTACCGGATGACATCATCAAGGTACATAACCAAATCTTTTTTTTCTCCTCCGCTCGGCAAAACGAGAAAGCGGGGAACATGCTTGGTCGGGATTTCAATGAGGGCAAGATTCTCCGTTGCCGGATTGTTTTTGTGCGTGAGATCGATCACCAAATAAATCGAATTGTCCTGCAAATTAGAAAAATTGCGGAAGCGGTCCAACATGATCGGAAACAGATATTGCCGCACGGACTCCTGGAAGTATTGCCTCACGAATTCTCCTTGTTCTTCGTTCAGTTCCGCTTCGTCCACGAAAAAGATGTTTTCGTTGGCAAGTTCCCGGCAGATCGATTCGTAAAAATCGTCGGCTTTGCTACGTTGCACCATTGAACGGCGGTGAATTTCCCGCAAGATTTTTGCCGGATCGAAATCGAGTTCCACCTCGTCCTCTTTTTTCAGATTGACGAGTCGTTTGAGCAAAGCCACCCGAACTCGGTAAAATTCGTCCATGTTATTGGAAAAAATACCGAGAAAATTGAGACGTTCGAGCAGCGGCACACTCGGATCTCCGGCTTCGAGCAAGACCCGTTCGTTGAAGTTGAGCCAACTCAATTCCCGATTAAGGTACAGTCCTTGCTTCCCGGAGTACCGGCTCAATTGTGTTGTACCGGTTTTTTCAACCGATTTACGCTCCGTCATCATATCCTCTTCGGTGCTTTTGCAATATCGTGACATAGTTTCGGCTCAATGAAATAGCCCAGGACACGTCAAACCCGGCAACAGCACCGGATGGACCGTTCCCCGCTTTCGTTACGGGTTCTAAAAACACAACCACTCAGCGGCCAGTTACCTATCTTGTTCTAAAACACAACCAACGTATAAGTCAAATTATGGAACCGGTTAACAATACCATGCTGTTTGTTGTAGAGGGGACAAATTTCCCCGCCGCTGTAAATCAACATAAAGGGTATCTTGTTGCCGACCAGTTCCAACGACTTGGTGATTTCCGCTTCGACACTCGGACTCAATACAAGCGGACGGGTGATGCAAGGGATCGCAATGATTCCATTTCCGCCGTTCTTTTCCACATCGGCAAGTGCCGCCCTGAGCGTCGCTTCTGCCGTCTCCATCACGCTTTGCATATCGACTTCGGCAAAGGTAATCGTTGCTCCCTTCGGAATGGCACCGCCGCAATGCGCACCTGCTTCCGAAATATCGTACATATTATACGCCGCCGGGGCGGTTCCGTCACCGAAATCGACAAGGAATGGAACCATTGTTACTGCGGAAAGTTGGCTCGTAATGATCCCCAATGATTTGAGATAATCGACGACAGACATGTCGTTAATGGATGTGACCAAATAGCCGTCGGCACCGGTAACGACAGCATTTTTCTGCTGAATGTTACGGCTGGCGATTGCCGTGACGTGAAATCGCGGATTGACGTTGCCGCTCATCATCAGCAGTGCCATTTTACGGAGATCGTATTCGCCGTTTTTGAAAATGTAACTTTTCGTGTAACCTGCCGAAGTGTCGTTTGCCAGTGTACCGAACACGGGCACTCCGCCGCAGACTTGGTTGAGTGTTCCGAGCATTTGGTCGCCGACCACGTCGGACATGATCGGACCGAACATGAAAATCATGGCAGGATCGCCGCCAAGTGAATTTTTCCCCGCCGAGTAGGCTTTTTCGATGGGACCATCGACCGTACCCTTGGCAATCGTATCGGACAGGACGGTGGAGAACACAACATCATCGCTAGTCAAAATGGTCAGCGTGAGTTGTTCTAAACCGCCGTTTCCATTGGCGGCGGTGCCGAATGCGCCACAGCCGATGATGTCGAACCCCAACGCTTCGTGTAAGGCTCCAATCACTCCTTCTTCGATGTAATCGGAGTGGCACCCTGCGAGACCGACGGAGTTTTTCAGGAGTTTTTTGTCTTTGAGTTGTGCCAAAATTTCTTCCTTGGCAACATCGAGATCGTCAATGGAATTCGTGCAGACGTTTATGACCGTTAGCATGGGATCAATAGTGTGAATGACCTACTCCTTTTTGGAGCCGGGTGTCATTCTACGCACCGGAAAATGCTTTGTCAAGATGGGACCGTCGGACTGCCTCGATGCTTATTGCTATATTGCTTCAGATACTCGTCGATGGTCTTGTACAGATTGCGATAATGTTGTACATTCTTGTTGGCTTTTTCGGGTTCGGTCGGCGGCTCGGTAAGCGTCAGCGTTTTCGTTCCATTTTGTACGTAACTGACTGATGTCCATTTTCCCTCTCCCCCAAACTCTCGATCAGTGCATAGACCTGCTACAATTTTCGACCGCCGTTTACACCCTCGTCCAAAATTTTCGGGTTTTTTGGTAAAATCATTGGTTGCAGTGCGACTCCTTACTCCTTACTCCTTACTCCTTATTCCTCATGACCACCTACAAAGACTCCGGTGTCGATTTGGACGTTTACGCCGAGTCGATGGCTCGATTGCCGAAACTTCTCCACTCCACTTTTTCCAATCGGGTGATACAACTCGATGGCGGTTTTGCAGGACTCTTTCGCCTCAATTCCGAAGCGAAACGGTACACCAATCCCGTGCTGGTCAGTTGTACTGATGGTGTCGGCACAAAACTCAAGTTCGCCTGCCAAGCGAACCGGCACAATACAGTCGGCATTGATCTTGTGGCAATGAGTGTGAATGATGCGGTCTGTTGCGGAGCGGAACCCCTCTTTTTCTTGGATTACGTTGCAATGCCGAAAGACGATCCCGACTTGCTCGAACAGATCGTCGAAGGAATTGCCGAAGGATGTCTGCAAAGCGGTTGCGCACTGATCGGCGGCGAAACCGCCATTATGTCCGACCTGTATCAGCCCGGTGAATATGACTTGGCAGGCTTTTGCGTCGGCGTTGCCGAACATGAAAAAATCATTGACGGCAAGGCGATTCAAAGCGGCGATGTGCTTATCGGTGTCGAATCATCGGGATTGCATTCCAACGGTTACAGTTTGGTACGGAAAATCGTTTTCGATGTTGCCCGGCTGAACGTGAACGACTTCGTGCCGGAATTGGAACAAACCGTTGCCGATGCGTTACTCACGCCGACTCGGATTTATGTGAAATGTGCCGCTGCTGTATTGGAGCGGTTCGAAGCAAACGCCGACATCACCGGCATGGCTCACATTACCGGCGGGGGATTGACCGAAAACGTCAGCCGTATTCTTCCGGCGGGAAAGTCGCTTCACATTGACCGATGCTGGGAGGAGCCAAAAGTTTTTGCGTGGTTGCAAAAATTGGGCGGCGTTGACGATACCGAGATGGATCGAGTATTCAATCGGGGAATTGGTTTTGTGTTTGTGGTTCGACCTGCGGTTGTCGATGAAGTGCTTGCGTTGATTCTCGCAACAACAGGTTTCCGGGCATGGAAAGTTGGACAGGTAGCGGTTCACCGTTCTGCATAGCAATAATCACGTGTTTGAACGGAAAACAGTGTTTGCGGCGTTTGAATGTTCCGTTGCGATGGTATCTTATTTCCGTGAAGGTGCGCACGGGGAGGGTGATTTTAGCATTATGATGTATCCGTTTTGCTCCTCCTCTATCATGCTGCAAAACTGTTTCGTGCATAAAAAACAAGCGTGAAGCGGTTTTTTGCGGCAAAAGCCGAAACCAGTCAACATGTTGACGGAGCAATTTTAACACGCAATTGGTTGCCGTGTTTGTATTGATTCCATTTCCTTCAGGGCAATCACCAGCGCATCGCGGGCAAGACCGCCGCCGAGAATCGGAGAAACCTTGTTTTGACTCACCGAATCGGTCAACTCCTTCAATTCGTTCGCAAAAATGCCGACTTCATCCAACGACGGCAATTCGGCAGGCAACACCTTTCCATCTTCCGTCAGAATCGTTGTGCCGGAACCTTCCACCACAATCGTTGCCTTTTCAAAATGAACTTCGCTCCGTGCCATGAAGGGACGACCCTGCTGAAAAATGCAACCGCTCGTTGCCGTTACAACCAAACTCGGATCGCCGAAAACGAACTGCGTCGTAAAATACTCCGGTACCTCCCCCCGTAATCGACCAACACTTTGCACCTGTTTCGGCATTCCGAAAAGCAAGCGGATGAAGTGGGCATCGTGAATGTGAAGATCGAGCAACGGTCCGCCAATGGTGGACATATTGTAAAAATCTTTGAGCCAGACGGGATCGGAAATGATGCGGTCGAAATGTCCGCCGATCAATTTGCCGTACTTGTTCGTCCGCACCGCTTCATAGACAAGAGCGTAGGCGGGAAAGAAGGGAAGAACGTGTCCGACCATGAAGAGTTTTTTGTGCGTTTCGGCGGCGGCAGTCATGGTATCGGCATCGGCAAGCGAAAGCGCAATCGGTTTTTCGGAGAAAACGTGCTTTCCGGCTTTGAGGGCGGCAGTGGTCATCTTGGCATGCAAATTCGGCGGCAGGCAGATGTCCACTAAATCGACATTGGTATCGGCAAAGAGTTCATCGGCTTCGGCGTAAGTTTTGACACCGGTCAAGTCCATTTGGGTTCCTTGCGGACCGAAATTGCCTTTAATGGCAGTCCAATCTCCTTTTCGGCGTTCCGGCAGTGATTCGCAGATTGCCGTTACTTGCACTCCACTCAACTTTTGGTAAGCGAGATAGTGCATCATTCCCATAAAGCCGAGTCCGTGAATACCGATTCGTAACATTGAAAATCAGGGGTTAAAGTGCCATTGGAACACATGTAAACCTATCATAATTGTTTCGTTACGTCAACTGTGTGTCAGTGTGTCAGGGATTTTGTATTTCGTCTCTCATGTTATAATTTGCAAAGTATTTTCAACAAATCAACATTTTCCTCCGAACACATTGCAAAATTATTCCGCAATGAAAACCGAAAACCTCGCCGCTCGATTCAAAATTTTCCTCAATGAATGCGGTCGCCGCAACAAAAGACGAAAACTCCTCCAAGAAATTTTTCTACTCCGTTGAACACCATGCAAAACCTTATCAACACAACGAAATCCGCTTTTACCAAACAATACGGAGTCGAACCGGTTTGGCTCGCCGCCGCACCGGGACGAGTGAATCTCATCGGCGAACACACCGATTACAATGACGGTTTCGTCTTTCCGATGGCAATCGAACGTTATACCGTTATTGCGGCTGCATCCTGTGATGGTTGCGAATCGACGATCTTCAGCATCAATAAAAATGAGTCCGCCGTCATTTTGACCGATGGTTCGTCGCAACCGCCGGAGCAGGTTGTTTGGTCGAGTTACGTGCAAGGTACGGTGCAATATGCCGTTGAAGCCGGTTTCAAAGTGAAACCCTTTCAAGCAGTGATCAACTCCGACGTTCCACTTGGCGGCGGTTTGTCGAGTAGTGCCTCGCTGGAAGTTGCCGTGGCAACGCTCATTGAAGCGATGACGGCTCGGCAATTCCACTCGGTAGATAAAGCGTTGATTTGCCAAAAGGCGGAACACAATTATGCCAAGATGCCGTGCGGCATTATGGATCAACTGATTGCCGTGGTGGGACAACTGGGACACGCGATGTTGCTCGATTGCCGAAGCAAACAACCGACGATGATTCCGATGAATGATCCGAGCGTGTCCGTGCTAATCGTGAACAGCAACGTGAAACATGAACTCACCGGCAGTGAGTACCCGGATCGCCGCCGTCAATGCGAAAAAGCCGCTAAACTGCTGGACGTGCCGATGCTTCGGGATGCAACATTGCCGCAACTGGAATCGACACGGAAGCAATTCGATCAGGAGCCGGACGGCGATTTGTGTTACCGCCGAGCAAAGCATGTCATCACAGAAAATGATCGAACGACTGCAATGGCGGAAGCACTCACGAAAAGGGATTGGGCAACCTGCGGGCAACTGATGGGAGCGAGTCATCGGTCGATGAAAGAGGATTTCGAGATTACCTGTTCGGAAATTGATGCGTTGGTAGAAATTGCACAGAACGTGGATGGCGTGATTGGTTCTCGAATGACGGGCGGCGGCTTCGGCGGGTGTACGGTATCGCTCCTTGAAACGAGCAAGACGGCGGACATATTAGAGGCAATTACGAAACAGTATCAATCCGCTACGGGCATTGCACCGTCGGCGTTCGTAACGCAACCGGCACAAGGAGCAACGGTGATACCGTAGTCCGGTAGTGCAACGGCATGAGCAACCCACTTGTTTTTGGCTGTTGTTTGGACTTTATCCGTTGGTACCGTCATCAAAAACTTTCAAACCGGCGGCATCAAACTTGTCACCACCATCGAGTTGAATCATCCGACCAGCAAACTCGAACGACATCGCACTTCTTTGGTCGAAGAGTTCACCAAACGCCCACCCGCCTCGGCAAAAGAAGCGGCGTTTCGTTCTGAACAATATGACCGGTCTGAGATGCAGTCTCGAATCGGCATTATGCGGCGTTTTTCGCAAAAGTGCCGATAGGTAGTGCCGTAACATACTGTTGTCAAGATTTTGTTTTATACTAATCTTTGTTTTTCAGATTTTTCTTCCTGGGTTCAAACACCTTTCCGAGCGGCGTGTTCAACATAGCGGCAAGGAAAATCAAGTCGCCGAGCATTGCTACCAACAGGATCGCCAACATCATCACACCGAACATCTGTGTCGGGGTGAAGGTGGAGAGCGCAAACGCCGCCAAGCCGAAACCGGCAATCAACGTCGTCTGGAACATTGCCGTCGCACATCGTGAATAGGCATACCGGGTGGCATCGGGACGGCTCATTCCTTCATCGATTCCATGCCGGAACCACGTCAAAAAGTGAATCGTGTCGTCGGTGGCAATCCCTAGTGCCACGCTCGCCGTCATCATCGTACCGATGTCCACCAAAACGCCATAATGTCCCATAAAACCGAACACAATAATCACCGGAAACAGATTCGGGATCATTGCCATGAAACCGGCAATCGGACTCCGCAAAATGAAACTAATCACGATTCCGATCATGACGAAAGATGTCATGAAACTGTTCCAAAGTCCCCGATAAAGTTCGTGTTGCGTTTTATAGACCACCGGCACCATACCGGTATAGACGGCACTAATCGCAGGTTCCTCCACTTCGAGTTGCTGATTCGCTTCGGCAATAATCGGTTCCACAACTCTCTTCACATCCTCGATAAACTCGGCATAATCAATGTCTTTTTTGAGCGACCAAACCCGAAGGCTTATTCGCCACAGGTCTTTGCCATGCTCTTTTTCCCACTGGTTCGCTTTTTCACGAAAATATTCCAGTTCATCGGAGGAAATCCCCACAAGTTTTGTGTCGGCAGACGTGAGGAGCAGTTTTTTAACGTCATCAATACCGGCACTGATCAGCCGGTCAGCCTCCGCCGCCGAAATGCCGAATTGGGTGAGATTGTGCATCCGATCCTTGCCGGGACCGAAGGAAAGATTTCCTTCAATGGTAATGTAATCCCGACCGCCGCTTCGTCCTTTTTTGTCAAGGACGGTACTGAACGCACTTTTTTCGATCATCGTGGCTCTGCGCGGCGGCGGCGGCATAAACGTTTCCGCCGACATGACACCACCAATGGTGTCGCCGAGTTCCGACCGCAGCGCTTCGCACGTCTCGTTGATCAGTTGCAGACGATTGAGCATGCTGATCTTACAGTGTTCGTTATCAAACTGCACGACGATCTCCATCGGCACCAGCGGACCGAGATGCTCTTCAAGCCAAGTGTAATGATGGATAATCTCGGAGTCACCGGAGAAGAACCGCATCATTTTGACCGATGGAATAATTTTCGTCATTCCGCAGCCGAAAAAGACCATGATCACAAAACAGACGATGGTAACAACAGTGGAATTTCGGATGATGAATCCACTCCAAATACGCCAGATTTTTTGCATCATTGAGTTCTCTTCAATTTTCAAAGAACCTTCGGCGGCAACTTTGTGCGACGGATAAAAATGGAGCAGCGTCGGCAAATAGTAAAATAACAAAACGAGTTGCAACATGATGCCGAGAGCGGAATAAAACCCGAACTTGGAAATCGGAATTAATCCGCTCATGCAGAGCGAAAGCAATCCGAGAGCAGTCGTAAAATTAGCGAAGAAACAGGGATAGATCGCATGGCGGACGGCACGTTCCGGTGCCATATCGAGACCATGTTCCCGAACAGCATCGTGATAGTAATTGATGAGATGAATCGCCCCAGACATTGCCAGCACGTACACCAATGCGGGCATACTCAATAAAATGGCATCACACGTGCCAAAAGAGCCCAAAAAGATACCTGAGAACGAAACGCTGGCAAGGGCGACTCCCGCACTGATGATTGCCATCCAAAAAATGAACATCGTCAGCCGAAAGTCCCGAAAACTAATCCATGCGAGAGTTAAGCCGACGAGTCCGCATAGACCGATGAGCCGTTGGAGCGTTTGTTCCCCTTCTTTGGTAATCGCCACGTTATCGACGGGGGGACCACCGAGGATGACTCCACCCATTTCGGGAGTACGTCCGTAGATCATCTCCTTGACCGTTGCGAGAACGGCGTCGGACGCTTTTGCCAAAATGAATCGGTCATCCGCCTGAATTTGCGGATGCACGCCGCACTCCCGACCGACTTCCCGGATAACTTCGAGAACTTTGGCGAGGTCTTTCCCTTGGGGTGCCTCTTTGGTTAGCGTGACGATCAAGGCGGTACTTTCCTCATCTGGACCGACGAGGATTCCTTGTAATTTTTGCCGAATCGACTCGTCTGAAAGTTTGACTCCTCCAAGACCGCGTCCTGAATATGTGTCCTTGAGCAAGCGAAAGAGACGCGGACCTGAAATGACGGCTTTGAAATAGGGATGCGTTTCTACAAACAGAGGTGCTGACCAATCGGATATTTCAGAATGATTGCGTGAGCGGATTTGAAATTCGTATGCGGTGCCCGGTTTAAGACCGGTAACAGTGACTGACGTTTTTGAAATTGCCGACATCGGTTTCCAATCGTCAGTACCGACCTTCCGGTACTGGATGTCATAGTACTTCGTCTGGATAACGGAATCCCAAATCAACATGATGGAATTGGTTGTCTTGCCGGTATTGCGCAGATTGATCAGCATTGATTTAGAAGGAGCGGCAATTTGTTCCTCGTCGGATTGTCCCGGTGGTATTTTGAGGACATCGGGTTCCACCGCTGGGATGGGAATGTCGGTTTCAATCACCATCTCTGCGGGGACTGGATCGTCTTTCTCTTCGTGTCCGAAATTGTCGATGGTGATTCCCGGAACAAGTTTTTGGGCGAACATTTCGACTCGAGAGTCGTCCATCGTGCAACCTTGCCAACTGACGACGACAAAGCGTTCGAAGGGGAAATTCTTAAGAAACCATTGGTATTGATGGGTTTCTTCAAAGGAGTCGGGCAACCAATCGGCAACGTTATTGGAGTTACTCTCGATGGTTCGCCGGGTTCCCTGTCCGATGAGCGGCAGCAGAAAGAAGACGACGATGAGGATACGGAATCCATACCGATTGAAAAAGGCGTTTTTCATCATGACGTTGCCAAAACGGGCGGAGGCAATCCAGTGCTTTCGTATTGATTGTACCAGACAATAAGGAA
>Ga0082212_10009344_pt1 | contig 12651 bp, 11 predicted proteins | sample TergutNt197P3_FD_71548 | JGI IMG/M metagenome (GOLD analysis project Ga0082212, IMG submission 71548) | Neocapritermes taracua P3 segment gut microbial communities from Petit-Saut dam, French Guiana - Nt197 P3 | ecosystem: Host-associated > Arthropoda: Insects > Digestive system > Gut ... | reverse complement strand
ATACGGCTGGAGGCGGCATGGGAGCCAAATATCTCATGTATCCGACCTCAACTAATACTCCTGCATGGCGTCTGGTAACAGGCGTTAGCGAAGCATAGGTGAAGACGGGGACCCTGCCGGCGACGGTACACCCCGGGTTCCGCTGTATATGGATAGAAATTTCTTTATTTGTACGGTTCGATATTGCAGACTGCTCTACTCCAAGCTAAACATTGGAGGGGGAAGAAGAACAGGCTTACCTCACGCGATTTCGATGTGTCGTTATGGGGGATGGCGTTATGGTCGCCATAGAGTACGCGAGAAACGTACCGGGGAATACCCAAGCCTGCGGACTACAGAGAAATCCTAAGTACAGCATTAAGGCAGTCGTATTGATATGGGTGAACTGCCCGACGTTTAGTAATAATCGGGGACTATCCGCACCGAAAGGGTAGGGTAAGAAAGATTATGAACGGGTAGTCAGCGGGGCCATAGTAGTTAAGATACCGTATCAAGAAATACGGAGGAGCGAAGGGCCTTAGTCTTACCTGAACGGTAAAACAACATTTCCGATTTGCTTTGTTAGACGAAAGAGATTAGTCGTAACGGAAATGAGGCGAGAACAACCTATGAGTACAAACAACATATATTTTGTGGATATGGAAAAGCGGTTCAATGATTTCCGCGATGGCAAGATTGACATGCGCGCGCTTCACGAAATGGTCTATGATACGGACAATGTCGCGCTTGCGCTACGTCAGTTGAGCCAGAGCAAAGGGCGTATGGCTATGGGTCAGGATAAAACGAATTTCAAGACTTTAGAGCCGTACTCAATCGTAGAACTTGCGGAGATTGTAAAAGACCGCTTGCTAAACAAAAAGATGAGCTATGTTCGCAGGACATATATTCCCAAAGGTAAAAGCGGGAAAATGCGTCCGCTCGGCATATGCTCAGTCTGGGACAAGCTGGTGGAGAAATGTATACAGCTTGTAGTAGAACCTTACTGCGAAACGAAATTCGTTGACAGTTCCTTTGGATTCCGCGAGCAAGTCAGCACCCATAACGCGCTTGCCAAAGTGAAAAACCAGTGCGAAACGATGCCGTATGTCCTGTCGGTAGACCTGAGAGATTACTTTGGGACGATAGACCCCGACATAACATACCGGGAGTTGCGACACATTGGAATTAAAGACCAAGTGATACTCAACTATATTTACCGGTTTGTAAAGAAGGGGTACTTCGAGGATTCCTGCAAAGTGGAAGACCCCTGCGGGACTCCCCAAGGCTCGATTTTGGGACCGCTGATATCGAACGTGTATCTGCACAGGTTTGACGTATGGTTGCGCGACCAAGGCGACCGCTGGCATGACCCGTCTGTTGCGAAGTTTCACGACTTTGCGAATAAAAGGCGGAATGTGCTAAAGACAAATCTGAAGCTCGGAATCCATGTGCGGTATGCGGATGATATCCTTGTCCTATGCAAAACGCGGGAACACGCCGAACGGTTCATGTACAGTGTCAGGAATTATCTTGAGCGTAACATGAAGCTGGAAATCAATGAGGAAAAGACCAAGGTTTATGACCTCGCCCATGAGAAAATGAAATTTCTGGGATATGATTTTCTGGCTATCAAGCGTAACGGCAAAAACCCGCAGTCAAACGGCAAGTACGGTATCAGAAACACTCTGCCGCAAGCCAAAGCGGATGAAATCACGGAAAGATGCAGGGTTCTACTGCGAGCCATCAGGAAAAATCCCACTTACGAAACAGTACACGATTGGAACGTCTATGTGGTAGGTCTCCACAACTACTACAGAGGCATGAACCACTTTCACGAGAGTTTTCGGCAGATAGGTTGGCGAATCATGAAATTGTTTTACCATACAATGAATAGGAAGGTTAAGTTTACAAAAGAGCAGTCCTATAAAAACAGCTTTCAAAATGGAGTGTATAAATCCTGGGGCAAAAAAGGCTACTACTGCTTTGAAACCTACCCTGTGTTTGAAATCTGGTGGGCGAATTGGGACAGCAAGGTTATTGCTGGCTTCAAAGGGAAAGTCACAAGGGAAAATCCCTACGCCTACGGCGAAAGAAAACACAAACCGGGTGTTTCAGTGCAGGATATCGGTTATCTGGTGGCGACTTCGAAGGTCATCAGAAACAGCCGTTACGCCATGTTCAGAATCAGCAAATATAGTTCCGTCAAGGGTGTCAGCTACCTGTCCGGCGAATATGTGCCAGTGCAGGAGTACTACTGCCACCACATTAAGCCGATTGCAAAAGGCGGCACTAACGACTTCGACAACCTTTGTGTATTGTCGATGGCGGAACGCGAGATTCTGCTTAGTTCAGCCCCAGAACGGCTATACTCAATGTTCCCAAAAAAGATAAGGCGGATAAAGGCTCTTATCGACTCTTTATAGGAAAAACGCTCATTGTAGATATGTCTTTAATTCATTGAGTAGGAAGTGCCAATGGGATGGGTGCTTCTTTACAGGATTAAGATGGAGCGCCGTGTGCGATGAAAGTCGCCCGCACGGTGTGGGTTGGGGGAAAAGACCGAGGTGATATCATCATCGGAGTCTTACCTATCAACATGACTTATCCCGAAGTTCGAAAAGCTCATCGCTACGATCCGGAGCCGCGAGATATCTGCGTGTATCATATTGCAGGCGCAATCGCAGCTTAAAAGCATTTACAAGGACAACATGGACACAATTATAGGCAACTGCGACACTATGCTGTTTTTGGGCGGCAAGGAAAAAACGACGCTTGAGGACATTTCCAAGATGCTCGGAAAAGAGACCATAGACATGTACAACACTTCCGTCACAAAGGGGACGCAGGAATCTCACGGACAGAATTATCAAAAGCTCGGGAAGGACCTTATGAGCATCGACGAAATCGCTGTAATGGACGGGGGGCGCTGCATCCTGCAACTGCGCGGTGAGCGCCCTTTCCTCTCTCGGAAATACGACATCACGAAACACAAAAACTACCGCTACCTTTCCGATGCGAACCCAAAGTATGCGTTTGACATCGGAAAGTTCCTCTCGACCAAGCTGAAATTGAAACCGGACGACAAGTTCGATGTAATTGAGGTTGAGCTTTCGGACGAATAGCGGCTGATGTAAAATCAAATCTTTTTCTTCAGTTTGATCAGCTCAATTGCCGCTTGTAGTCGTCTATCATGGTCTTCCGATTGCAACTCTTCCTCCAGAATGCTTAAAGCCTTATCGAACAGACTGTCAAGTTTTGCTCCGCTTTGAGTAACCGCAGGAATCAATCCACTGAGCTTATTTTCGAGTTCCGATTCTTCAAATGAACCTGGATATTCAGCTATAGTGTTCCGGTTGCGAAGCAGAGCCTGAATGCTTGAATTCAATTCGTTTTGAGGAAGCTTGCCCAACCACTGTACCGACCTTCGGTGACACATGCCATCGGTTTCATTGTCATACTGTGGTTCGTATTCGTAATCTCCAACGGATGCAAAATACGCATATCCTTTATTTGCGACAATTGCTATATCCCCGTTTTTCATTGTGTTGACGAAAGCGTTGACTTGTCCGAGCGTATGCCCCGCTTTATGTCCCGTTGTGCCATACGCAGTTGCGATTATATTTCGCATCTCGTCTTTTGAAGTGTTCTCCAGATTGCCTAATCCTGGCCAACCGATACAGACGAAACTTTCGTCCATAAACATTTGGAAACGCTCGACACCGTGAGGGATGCTTCTGATTTGAAAGATTTTCATCGTTGATTCCTCCATGTATTTAGATATTCGTAGCGTTCGTGACGCTCCGTTACGATTATTGTAACATGCAATCTAATCAATGTCAAGCATAAAATTTATTACGAAGCGTCACGATATTTACGAATACAGTATTCAACCATTGTCCAGCCTGAGCCGAGCGTGGAAGCCAACCGTGCGAGGCTCTGTTTATATATTCACCACAAACCAAAATTTTAAAGGAGGGTTAGTTATTACGTTTTTCAACAGCGCAGTCGGAGTACTGCAAGCGGAAGCAATCAAGACCATCAAGCGGAAAATCACGGAACTGGACGCCATGAAGATCAACGAGCAGAAAAAGGCGGTGCGGTCCGGGTACGACATGGACGTGATCCCGACCGACATCGCCACCTACGGCGAAGAAGCGAAGAATATCCTCAAGGAACTACAATCACGCAACGAGCGCATGTTCCTGGCTACTGTCATTATCATGAACACCGCAGAAACCAAGCGGAAACTGGAGAACCACATCTTCGCGGCGGCTGGCATCGCCCAGAAGTACAACTGCGCCCTCAAAAGGCTCGATTACCAGCAGGAGCAGGGGCTAATGTCCTCGCTGCCCATCGGCGTCAACCAGATCGAGATTCAGCGCGGGCTGACGACGAGCAGCACCGCTATATTCGTACCTATATACTTACAAGGGGTCAAGTGTACTTTACCCCGAATAAGCAGCAGTTACGGCATTCGCGGCACGGATGGACGGACAGCAGAGGAAATATTATACCAGCGCAGGAACAATTATAGGTTGGTTGTGGCGTTAATAAAAGTATCGGTGAAATATTTTTCACAAACTTCAAAAAAGTGTTCCGATTTACCCCATGTTTTTCTCCTATTAGTAGAGGGGTATGACACGGACGCAATCACAGGCAGTCAAATCAAATCCGCCCACGGAGAGGAGGATAGCAGTAAATCAACCTATTTCAAACAAAATCATAGTTTAGAGAGGAGCCAATGCCATGCAGACCACTATCGCAAGTGCGGCTAAGACGCAGGGCGACAACGCCCATGCCGAGCCGATGAAGTTCAGCAAAAGGATTGGCTCCACGGTCTACACCGTAGCCGTCCATCACGACCAGACCGGTAGGGAAACAATGCAGGACAAGCTCCTGCGGCTGATTGAACAGGAGGTGAGCAAGATTGCTTAACCCCGAATGTGCCGAGAATGTCCAAGACTGCGGAAAAGAGGAACGAATGAGCGACCAGAAGATAAATATCCTTTACGGAAGGCTCTCAGTCGAGGACGAAAGGGATTCAGAATCAAGTTCGATAGTAAACCAACGCGCCTTGCTCGAAGAATACGCCGAGCGGAATGGGCTTGTCCCGTATGTGTTTATCTCGGACGACGGCTTCAGCGGTACGGGGTGGAAACGCCCCGGCTGGCTGAAAGTCATCGAGGAAATTGAGAACGACAACGTATCTACCCTTGTATGCAAAGACCTTTCGCGGCTTGGGCGTGACTATATCAGGGTCGGGCTTTTCATGGAGATGTTCGAGGAAAAGAACGTCAGGCTGATACTCGTCAACGACGGCGTTGACACAGCCAAAGGCTCGGACGACTTCACGCCGTTCAGAGCGATAATGGCCGAGTGGTTCGCCCGGGACTGCTCCAGAAAGGTGAAGTCAGCTTTTCAAGCCAAGGGGAAAAAAGGGCTGCCCATTTCGGGCAAACCGCCCTATGGCTACAAAAAGGATCTGACGGACAAAACTAAATGGGTCATCGACGACTTCGCGGCAAGCGTGGTCAGGGGTATGTTCCGGCTTATCATCGAGGGCAAATCTCCGCTACAGATATGCCGCATACTGCATGACGAGAAAATAGAAATCCCCTCCGTCTACCTGACGAAGAACGGCCTTGTCAGCTACAGCGTCGGGCTTGAAGCGAAGAACCCTTATGCGTGGAACGAGCGGACGGTTTCACGGATATTGGGCAAGGAAGAATACATGGGCCACGTTGTAAATTTCCGTTCTTCCAAAAAGAATTTCAAGTCAAAAAGGCAGACGTTCCACGGCAAAGAGGATTGGTTGATATTTGAAGATGTGCATGAGCCAATCGTCACAAAAGAGGAATGGGAAATGGTACAGAAGCTGTGCGGCACGAAGCGTCGGCAGGACAAGCACGGCGAGGTTAGCCCGCTGACGGGTCTGGTGTTCTGCGCCGAGTGTGGCGCTAAGTTGTACCACAGCCACAGGGGGAGCGGTCAAAGAAAGAGCGACAACTTCTATGAATGCTCAACATACAATCTCGGTCAGAAGAAGTTTGAAGAACCCTGCACCGTCCACTTCATAACCATAACAGCATTGGAAGAAATCATACTCGAAGCGATACGGAAATCCGCAGGCTATGTCCGGCAGTACGAGGAAAGATTTATCCAGATGGTGCGCGAGAACTCATCGCTCCGGCAGGGCGAAACGCTCAAAACCTACGGGAAGAAAATAGCCAAGAACGAGCGGCGCATTGTCGAACTCGACAAGCTGTTTTCCAGTCTTTATGAGGATAAAGTCAAAGGCGTTATCACCGAGGAACGGTTTGCACAAATGTCAGGCGGATTCGAGAAAGAACAAACCATGCTCAGAGAAGAAAACGCCGCCATGCAATCGGAGATTGACGCTTTCAATGAGGATAATCAGAAAGCTGACAAATTCGTTTCTCTGGTTCGCAAGTACACCAGATTTGAAGAACTGACAACGCCAATGATAAATGAGTTTGTTGAAAAAGTCGTCGTCCATGAAGCCGTCTGGTCGGAGCAGACGGAAACGCAAAAGCGCAAAGGCACCCGTAGCCAAACGGTCGATGTCTATCTGAAATATATCGGCTGCTTCTCTACCCCCGACACGCGCACAGAAGAGGAAATCGAAGCGGAGCGGATTGCCGAAGAAAAACTCGAAAGGCGGCGCACATACAACCGGGAATACCAGCGCAGAAAAAGATCGGTGGAGCCGGAGATTATCGTGCCGGAAACCACGCCTGTGAAGAAGCCGAAACCCGCAGCATAATCGTCTCCCTGCGCAGGTAAACCCCCGTCCATCGTCCACCGTCCCTGCGTCAGCAGACGCGACAAAAATGCCGTGTATCGCCGCAAGCGATATGCGGCGTTTTTGCGTTGGCGGGGCAAATGAGAAGCACGGCAGGCTGAACGCTTGCACCGCCAACGGCGTCGCCATCGGCGGCGATGCCCCCGGCAGGGCCCACTGCACTTTGCCGCGAAGCGGAAAGTGCGTGAGTGGGTCACGTCCTTTGCTCTGCAAAAGGGCGTGTCAGCGTAAACCGATACCGTTGCCCCGGTTGTCGCACCCCTGAAAATGGATATATGCGCCTGTGCGTACAGCCACGTACAATGTGCGTACAGCCATTGCCTGTACGTACAATCTACGTTCAATCTGCGTACAAAACGAAAACGTATTGATTACGCATTCAATACGTATTCGATTGCGCATTATTACGCAATCAAAACAATGACGCATTCAATGACGTGTTCATTACCGCATTCAATCCAACGACGTGTTCAATGCGGCATTCAATGACGCATTGCCAATCGGCCCTGCCGCACAAGCGACGGGGCTTACACTTTTTCTGAGGGAGGTCATACCAATGGCACACAAAACAGTAGTGAGGAACAAGGCGTACCAGACTTCAAGTTTCAACAAGGTCGAGCGCCATAACGAGAGGAAGAACGAGGAGTATTTCAACGGTGACGTCCGGCTTGAGCGCGAACATCTCAACGTGCATTTCTGCCGCCATTTCAAAGAGGGCGGCGAAGCCGAAACCTATCAGGAGACGTTCAACCGTCTGCTTGCAGAAAAGAAAATCGTGATACACGGAACGAAGCCGGACGCGAAGCTTTTCTGCGAGTTCGTCTATGACATCAACACCACATATTTTGACGAGCGTGGCGGGTACGAGTACGCCAAAAAGTTCTTTGAGGAAGCATACCGCGAAGCGGTAAAGGAAGCCGGGAGCGAGGACAATATCATCTCTGCGGTCATGCACGCCGACGAGCGAAACTCTAAGCTCTCGGACGAGCTTGGCAGGGATATTTATCACTACCATCTCCATGTCGTCTACGTTCCTGTTGTGGAGAAGAAACTCTACTTCAAGAAGAACAACAAGGATCCGGAAAAGGCCGGGAAATTGAAAGAGGTCATACCGCAAATAAGCCAGTCGAGCAAATGGCCGCTACGCATGACGGTGGAGCTTGAGGACGGCAAGACGGTAACGCGAAACTCCTATTCGTTTCTTCAAGACCGCTATCACGAGCATATGAAAGCGGCCGGGTACGATGGCTTCGAGCGCGGGGAGCGCGGCAGCACGACGGAGCATCTGGAAGTCTTGGACTACAAAATACAGCAGGACACAATCCGCGCCGCCGAACTTGATTCAACGATAAAGGGCAAGGAGCAGACCGCCGTTTCATTGGACAAAACAAACCAGAGGAAAAAGGAGCGTGGTGAAAAACTCGATGCTCAAATCACAGTCAAGGAAAAAGCGAAATCCACGCTCTCGGAGGTCGAAGCGATGGGAAAGTCATTGCCGCTCGTACCCGGCGTCCATCTCTCTGATGACGAAGCGAAGAAACTCAAATCGCTCGCCAAAAAGGGCGTCGGCATCGACAAGCGAGCTGACGAGTACAAGGAGAGGATAACAGTTCTTGAGGGGAATATCCGCGACCTAAACAGCCGTATAGCTTCTCTGAAACAGGACGTTGCTTCTATCGCCCGCGACCGCGACACATGGAAAAAGAACTATGAACGGCTGTGGGATGAGGTCAAGGGTTTCGTCCAAGCCATACGGCGAGCCCCGCAGAAACTCATGCAGCTAATCAACGAGCATCTGCCGGGTGCGCAGAACAAAAAACAGGAGGTATCAAGATGACGGACTATATCAGCTTATTCAAAGAAAAACGCATAGAGGACAACGCCGCCTGTAGATTCCGCTTCGATTAGGACATCTGCACGGAGGCACGACCAGAGGAAAAGAACGAGTTAGTTGACAAGGTAATGGACGTCCAAATCTGGCAATCGTTACGTTGAATATCAGCATTTCCAAGCTGTTTGACGGTGTGTGAGCGCTATGGGCTAGTCTCCGTGAAAGTGTCCTAAAACCTCCGTGTCAGTGTCCTAATATGAACGTGCATGTGTCCTATTCTGCTCGGAATTTACACCGCCTATCCGCACAACGACATCGGGATCGCCAGCCTGTTCTACGACCTGCACAGCGCGGCGTTATGCTATGTCGTCGAATCAAAGACCTGGTATATCTACACAGGCAAGAAATGGAAAAAGGACGAGGGCGGCTTGTGGGTCATGGAGCGGTGCAAGGACTTCGTTCAGGCTCTCGCCAAGTACGCCATGTCGCTCGACGATGGGAGCGAGGAGAGCAAGGCGTACATGAAATATACGACGGGATTCCACAGCCGCAGGCGGCGCGAGGGCCTGCTGTCCGATGCTCGTTCCATCGCCCCGAAAAGCCTTGCGTCTTTCGACCGTGACAAGATGCTGCTCAACTGCCAGAATGGTACGCTCAATCTCAACTGCTTCGGCCTGCAACCGCACAATGCGGAGGACTATATAACCAAGATTGCTCGTGTCAGCTACGACCATGAAGCGTCATGCCCCCGATGGGAGAAGTTCGTCGATGAAGTGATGAAAGGAGATACAGATACCGCCGTGTTTTTGCAAAAGGCTCTCGGCTATTCCCTGACGGGCGACACTTCGGAGGAATGCTTCTTTATCCTGTACGGCAACACGACGCGCAACGGCAAGAGTACGCTTTCCGAGACCGTGGCGTATATCCTCGGCGACTACGCCCGGACGATACAGCCGCAGACGCTGTCCCGGCGCTCCACCGACGGGGCGGCGGCTTCGCCCGACATCGCAAGGCTGAAAGGCGCTCGGCTCGTCAATATGCCTGAGCCTGAAAAGGGGCTTGAATTGAATATCGCATTGGTGAAACAGCTCACAGGTGGAGACACTTTCACGGGGCGTTTCCTCAACGAGAACCCGGTAGAGTTCCGCCCGGAGTGCAAGTTCTTCATCAATACAAACCATCTCCCCCGCACATCCGACGATACGGTGTTTTCGAGCGGCAGGGTCAAGCTGATTCCGTTTGAGCGGCACTTCACCCCGGAGGAGCAGGACACGGGCTTGAAAAGGCTTTTTCGGAAGAAGGAGAACATGAGCGGCATTCTTAATTGGATGATGGGCGGCTACAGGCTTATGCTCGAAACCGGGATCGACGTTCCTGCTCGCGTCGCCGCAGCCATCGCTGAGTACAGGCAGGAAGCGGACATCGTCGGCACGTTCCTTTCGGAGTACACCTGCGAACAGGACAACGGCAAGCTTTCCACGAGCGAACTGTATTCCAACTACGCTGTCTGGGCGAAACAGAACGGCTACAAGCCTTTGAGCAGCCGCTCCTTCGTCGGTGAGCTTCGCCGCCGCGTGGAGGTCAAGCACGATAGGGTGATGGGTAATATCATCGTAGGGTTCGCTCTGCTCAACGCCGACTGCCCTTTCCCTTTGCCGTAAAATTTGTGGAGACGACCAAAACCATGTATCTCATGTGTCACATGTATCACGCCAAGCAATCGCCATGCCCTCGTCCGGGGGCGTGGCGTCTGTGATACATGAGATACGTGTGATACCAAAGTCAAGCCGTTTTCACAAATTTTCAAATGATTACGATTACAGGGGTTATTGTCATGATGATGGATTCAAAACTGGTAGAACAGGCGAGGAACGCCGATATTATAGCGTTCCTCGAAAAGCATTGCGGCTTCACGTTCAAAACGATGGGCGGCGCTTACCGCTGCACCCAGCACCCGAGCCTTGCCGTAAAAGCTGACCGCCGTTCATGGTATTGGCACAGCAAGGGCGTGGGCGGCTTCGGTTCGATTGATTTCATGATGAAGATTGAAAATGTATCGTTCCGTGACGCTGTGGAGTCGGTGACGGGGATAAGCCCGGCGGCGAGGGAGCCGGAGAAAGAGATTAAGCCACACGGTTCTTTGATTCTTCCTGATAAAGCCGGATTGCCTTTGCGTTTGTATGATTATCTCTGCGTTAAGCGGGGCGTCTCGCGCCATGTAGTGGATGCTCTGATACAGGAGGGGAAGATATACGAGGACAAACGCGGCAACGTGGTGTTTGTCGCCTACGATGAACGGAACAAGCCCCGGTTCGCCTGCGTCCGTGGTACGCACGGCGACTATCGCGGGGATTGCCCCAGAAGCGACAAACGGTACGGCTTCAATACGGCTGCTGACGCGCCCTCTGAGCGCCTGTATGTCTTTGAGAGCGCCATCGACCTGATGAGCCATGCTACACTCGCCATTATGGAATACGGCGACACGACGGCGTGGGAGTACGACAGGCGGCTCTCGTTGGCGGGTACGTCAAACACGGCGCTGTCTTTCTTTCTGAATCAGCACAGTGCTGTCAAGGAGTTGGTGTTTTGCTGTGACAACGACCCTGCGGGGCGTATAGCCACCTTGATGATGGGGCGGGAATACGCACTAAAAGGCTACGCGACGTTGAACGAGCCGCCGCAAGGCAAAGACTACAACGAGGATTTGATTGCATTCCTGATGGAGAACAAACGCCAGAACCGTGCCAAATCGCTGAGCAGGGATATGGAACTATAGGTTCTATAGAAAGCCTTGCTATCTATGTTTCCAAGCCCCGCGTGCCGTCTGAAAGACTAAGCGGGGCTTGAAATCACTCGTGTTGATTATTGGCGGGTTGGTTAATCTTACTAATGAGGGTATCCACAACTATATTCTGTGCCGTTGAAAATGCCTATACTACGCTATTTGAAGAATTGTAGATGAAACTCAATTCAGTTTACACGAAACTCTGCCTCAAGAAATACATCATCTCCAGAAAACAATCGTATTGTCATTTCACCATTATCAAAAATTCTCTGAAAATTGTCAAAATGAATATTCTTAAATTCACCAAGCCCTGGCGTATATCCCTTTTTGCCGTCATTTGAAATGGATTGACTGACTAGACCAGCCAATGAAAACGTAAACAGATCGTTTGCAGTTGCCGACAAGAAAATGTCGGTTTCAAACCAGCTTGCATTTCTTGGAATTGTAAACGATAGTTGTGAAAGATCCAGTTTGTCAAAAACATACCCAGACACTGTTTGATAGTTTTGTATAGACAACTCTCCATAGGTTATGTTTTCGCCGTAATCAGATGGGTCAGTTAAGTACGACTCGCCACTGTAAATATCGTTATTTGCCTTAAACCTCAATTCTAGTCTCGGGTTATCAACGATACTCGATAGAAATATTGTTCCGCTTAATTCATTTCCGGATAGAGAAAATGTATCTATCCAGTTCCCGGCAATCGCAAGCTCACATATGTGAACAAGGTTTATTGCTGTGTCGTCAGCATCTCTAATTCTAATACTGGCGTATCTGTTATCAACACCATCGTCTATATAAGGTAATAGTAGTTCTAACGCTCTGTCATATTCATGTTTGCCTATCATCATGTTTGCCGATTCTAAATTTAATATCAGTCTTGAATTTCGTGCGAGGGTTTCTGAGTTTTTATAATTACCAAGTGTTGAGAATATCTCGTATGCTTCCTGATAGTTTTCTTTTGAGTAATAGCTGTATGCCTCATCCCATTTACTTCCTTTGCATCCCGATAACCCTATTATTGTGAGAATAGATAATAGGGTTATCAACACTCTTGAACCTGGAATATGCGTAAGCACTTTCATTATTATACCCCCAAATTAGTTAAATCCTGAAATCCGGGTTCGTGTAACTATGTTTCCGTGGCGATGTCAAAAAGGTCGACGATCTTCTGCTGTATAGGGCTTGTCTCGGAGTAGATGCTCCAAGGCTTGTCCACGCAAGTGATTCTGA
>Ga0082212_10009343_pt1 | contig 12651 bp, 9 predicted proteins | sample TergutNt197P3_FD_71548 | JGI IMG/M metagenome (GOLD analysis project Ga0082212, IMG submission 71548) | Neocapritermes taracua P3 segment gut microbial communities from Petit-Saut dam, French Guiana - Nt197 P3 | ecosystem: Host-associated > Arthropoda: Insects > Digestive system > Gut ... | reverse complement strand
GCTGAAGCGCGGGTTTTCGCTCGTAATCTTCCCGGAAGGGACGCGCGCGAACGGGCAGGGCCTGAGGCCCTTCGCGAAGGGCAGCCTGCGGATGGCACTGCGAACAGGCACGCCGATCGTGCCCGTCGCGACGCAAGGCTCCTGGGAGTGCTTTGAAGGCAGCGGATACCCACACCCCGGCCTCGTCCGGTTCCACGTCTTCCCGCATATCGAGACGGCCGGCCTAGCTAAAACGGAAGAAGGGGCGCTGTCGGAACGCGTGGAGGCGCTTATCCGCGCGAAGCTTGAAGAGTGGGGGCAGGTGTCTGGACAGGAGCCGGAGCAGGGAGGCACTGCGCAGGAGCCTGGGCAGGAGCAGGAGCAAGGGCGGAAAAAGGAACGGGAGCAGGAGCTTGGACAGGGACAGGAGGGCCCTGCGAAGCGTGGCTGAGCTGAATATAAGGGAAAGCAGCGGCTCGCCCGCCGTGAAGTGGGGGTTTTTAGTTGTTTTCGTGGCACTCTTTTTTTTCGATCTCTGGTTCGTCGTTACGGGCCGGTCTCAGCAGCTTGACGAAAACCTGCTCGGCCTCATCTTCAGCCTGCGCGAGGACGCGCTGACTGAGGTTGTCCGCGCCATCACGTTTTGCGGCAACTGGCAAACCATGCTCGGGCTCTGCATCTTTGTCATTATTATGCCGGGCCGCATGAAAATCGGACTGCCCGTCGCCTTGATGACGGGCACAGGATCGGCTATCCAGATACTGATCCAAGGACTTATCGCGCGCCCGCGACCCGACATCTCGAACCGGCTTGTCGAGGAAAGCTCTTACAGCTTCCCGTCCGGCCACGCAAACGCAAGCATGATCTTCTGGATCGCGTTGCTGGTCCTCGTCGGTCGCGCCCTTGTGCTGCGCGGCAACCCGCTTGCCGCCAGCCTGCTGCGAGTGCTCTTCTTCGTTTTCGCCGTCCTCATCGGGCTGTCCCGGCTCTACCTCGGGGTGCACTACCCCTCCGACGTCTTCGGGGGATGGATGCTCGCCGCCATGCTGCTTATCATTTTCTTTGCGTTCTACGAGAAGGCCTGGCCTTCAAAATGGCGCATGCCCTACTACAATCCCTAACTGGATATGATTGGCGAAGCAAAGACGAAGCCTTTGTAAAGCTTATTGCCCCGACAACAAAGCCTTGCGCTTTTCGCTGGTCTATATAACGGAAACGCGACATTTAGCCGCCAGTGCGATAATGCTCCGGGTTCGTCGGTCGCTACCTGATCTTGACGTGGACTTCCCGCAGCTGCTGTTCCGTCACTTCGCTTGGCGCGTCGAGCATGAGGTTTTGCGCGTTCGAGTTGAGCGGGAACGCGATGGTTTCCCGGATGTTTTCCTCCCCGGCAAGCAACATGACGATGCGGTCGATGCCGGGCGCCATGCCCGCGTGCGGCGGCGCGCCATAGCTGAAAGCGCTGTAGAGGGCGCCGAATTTCTGCTCCACGTCCTTTTCCGTATACCCCGCGATCTCAAAGGCCCGCACCATGATGTCGGGGCGGTGGTTCCTGACGGCGCCCGAAGACAGCTCGACCCCGTTGCAAACGATGTCGTACTGCCACGCGTGCACGTCGAGCGGATCCTTTGTCGTCAATGCTTCCATCTCGCCCTGCGGCATCGAGAACGGGTTGTGCGTGAAGTCGATCTTCCCCGCTTCCTCATTGTATTCATACATCGGGTAGTCAGTGATGAAGCAAAAGTCGAACCGGCTCTCGTCTATCAGCCCAAGCCGACGCGCGGCCTCGCTCCTTATCTGTCCGGCCAGCCCCGCCACCTTGTCCGGCTCGTCGCAAATAAAGTACAGGACGTCGCCGGGCTTAAGCGCGGCAAGCTCTTTCAGCTCCTTCTTTTTCCCGTCCGTCAGGAACTTGTCGATAGGCCCCTTGTACGAACCGTCCGCCTGGACGGCGATATAGCCCAGCCCTTTCATGCCGATGCCGAACGCGAACTTTTCCATCTCCTTGAACCACGTCCTGCTCTGTCCCGTCGCGGCCGGCACGTTGATGGCCCGCACGATCCTGCCCTTGAACAGTTCGAACTCCACGTCTTCAAAGAAAGCGGAAATGTCTATGATTTCAAGGGGGTTCCTGAGATCCGGTTTGTCCGTGCCGTACTTGAGCATGGCCTCGGCGAAAGTAAGCCTCCTGTACGGGGGCGGGGAAACCTTTTTGTCCGAAAAACGCTCAAAGGTCGAAGTAAGCGCGCGCTCGGCGACGGCAAACACATCCTCCTGCGTCGCGTAAGCCATCTCGAAATCGAGCTGGTAGAACTCGCCGGGCGAGCGGTCGAGCCGCGCGTCCTCGTCACGGAAGCAGGGCGCTATCTGGAAATAACGGTCGAAGCCGGCTACCATGAGCAGCTGCTTGAACTGCTGCGGCGCCTGGGGCAGCGCGTAGAACCTGCCCTTGTGCTTGCGGCTCGGCACGAGATAGTCACGCGCGCCCTCGGGCGAAGAGTTCGCAAGGATGGGCGTCTGTATCTCCATGAAGCCCATGTCCTCCATCTCGCGCCTGAGATGCTTTATCGCCTCCGCGCGGAGAATGAGGTTGTCTTTCAGTTTCGGGTTGCGCAGGTCCAGGTAACGGTATTTCAGCCGCACCTCCTCGCGCGTATCGCGCGACTGGTCTATCTCAAACGGCAGGCCGGCGCGGCACGGGCCGAGGACCTCGATTCCCTCCGCCCTGATTTCCACCTCGCCTGTCGCGATGTTCGGGTTGTAAGTTTCTGGGTCGCGGGCAAGAACCTTGCCTGTGACGGAAACCGAATACTCCTTGCCCAGCGCCGCGATCTGCTCGTCCGTGCAGGATATCTGCGTGACGCCGTACTGGTCGCGCAGGTCGATGAAGACTATGCCTCCGTGGTCACGAACCGTCATGACCCAGCCGGCAATCTTGACGGTCTGGCCGATATGTTCGGGCCTGAGCTCGCCGCAGGTCAGGTCGCGATAGCGCAGCGACGTCTTGACAGGCGGCTGTTCGGTCGCATTTGCCCCATTGCCAGGAACAGAGCGGGTTTTTGTCACTTTTTTTCGGTTATGAACGATTTCTGCGCCGATTTCTGCTGTTTTTCCCTGTTTTTCGCCCTTTTTCGCGATAAAATCGTTCACAACCGCAATTTTTTGCACTTTTTCGCCTGAATCACTGTCATTTATGTCTTTTTCCTGCAGGCCGGCGGCTTCATCCCCCTCTACTGCGCCGGGCAGGTTTACAGCCTCTTCCTTTTCTTCTGCGGGCAGGTCGGCGGCTTCATCCCCCTCTACTGCGCCGGGCAGGTTTACAGCCTCTTCCTTTTCTTCTGCGGGCAGGCCGGCGGCTTCATCCCCTGCAATCCCCAGCAGCTCTTTGAGCATGCGGTTCACGACGGCGGGGTCGGCCTTCCCTCCGAGCGCGCGCATCGTCTGCCCCACAAGGAAACCGTAGGCCTTCTCTTTCCCGGCCTTGAAGTCCGCCACGGACTGCGGGTTTTCCGAGACCGCTTTCCGCGCCGCTTCCAGGATCCCCTCTTCATCGCCGATGAGCGATAGCCCTTTCTCCAGTATATATGCTTCCGGATCCGCGCCGGATTTATAGACCGCCTCGATCGCCTCGCGCCCTGAAGCGCGGTTGATCTTTTTGCCGCGAACCATGCGTATGACCGTCGCGAGCTTCCCAGCGTCGACCCGCACCTTGTCTGCCTCGTCGCCGCTTTCGCGGATGAGGCGCAGTATATCGCCCGTCACGATATTTGCCGCCTCGGCCGCTGCCTCATGCACAGGCAACGGCGCTCCGTCCCTTGCGGCGAGCAGCCCGCCCCCGCCTTCCGGGGACACGACAGAAGAACCGCCTCCCTTGGCTTCATCGTCCGGCGGCGCTCCGTCCCTTGCGGTGAGCAGGCCGCCCCCGCCTTCCTGGGACACGACAGAAGAACCGCCTCCCTTGGCTTCATCGTCCGGCGGCGCTCCGTCCCTTGCGGTGAGCAGGCCGGCGTGATTGCGGAGATTTGCGTGTCCCTGCTCTTCGCAAATCGGAGCAATTACCCGGATGCGATCCGCGCCAAAATCGAGAGCGCCGCCCCCGCCTTCCTGGGACACGACAGAAGAACCGTCCCCTTCTGTCTTGTTCGTGAGCGCGGAGACGATGGCGTCGAAGAGCTCCGCTATGTTTTTCTCCGCCGTCAGGACGGCTGCCGTCTTGGCGGGCAGCCCGAAAACGGAGGTGTAGCGCGCCCGCTTCGAGGCCGCGAGCTCCGGCATGGCGTCCCGCACGCGCGCGATCCATTCCTCGTCGACGTGCAGTGCCGGGAGGTCTGGGTCGGGGAAATACATGTATTCCTGCGCGGTCTCCTTATTGCGCATCGAAAAGCTCTTGCCCTGCGCGTCGTCCCAGCGCCGGGTCTCCTGCACCAGTGGCTGCTTCGCCTCGATCGCGCTTATATGCCGTTCCTCTTCATACTCGATCACGCGCCGGATGGCCTTGATCGAGTTCATGTTCTTTACTTCCGTCCGGGTGCCGAAGACATCACTGCCTTCCTCCCGCACCGAGATATTGATATCGGCGCGCATCGAACCCTCCTGCATCTTGCAGTCGGAAACGCCGGTATAGACGAGCGTCTCCCTGAGGGCTTCGAGATAGGCCTCGGCCTCGTCCGCGCTGCGAAGGTCCGGTTCCGAGACGATCTCGATCAGCGGCATGCTGCCACGGTTGCCGTCGACGAGGCTGTAGCCCCCTTCGTGGACGAGCTTGCCCGCGTCCTCTTCGACATGGATCCTGTTGATGCGGATGTCCTTCCGCCCGTTCTTCGTCTCGATCGCGACCTGCCCGCCTATGCAAAGATGGTGGAAATACTGCGAGAGCTGATAGCTCTTTGTCAGGTCGGGGTAGAAGTAATGCTTGCGGTCAAAGAGGCTGTATTCGTTTATCCTGCACCCGAGCGCCAGGCCCGCGGCGATGGCTTTTTCGCACACCTCACTGTTGAGCACAGGCAGCGTTCCCGGCAAGCCGAGGCAGCCGACGCAGGCATTGCTGTTCGGGGCGCTCCCAAAAGCCGTGCTGCAGCCACAGAATATCTTTGTCTTCGTAGAGAGCTCGACGTGAACCTCAAGGCCGATAACTGTTTCCCAGGCCATTACCTGTCACCCCCTTTCGCGAAAAAAAGCGGGGGGCGTTTCCTGTGAAAGTCCGTCACGCGCTGGTAGCGCGCGATAACGTCAAGTATCGTGATGTCGCTGAACGCCTTCCCGACCAGCTGCATTCCTGTGGGCATGCCGTCCTGGTCAAAACCGCAGGGGGCGGCCGCGCCGGGCAGCCCCGTCAGGTTGAGCGACGCTGTGTAGATGTCGCCGATATACATTTCGAGCGGGTCGCTTATCCGTGTCCCGATTTCATAGGGGGTAGAGGGCGAGACCGGCGTAAGTATAAAGTCGCAGCCTTTGAGCGCTTTGTCATAAGCCCTCTTTATCATTCCACGAACCCTTTGCGCCTGCCGGAAATACGTTTCGAAGTTTTCACTCGACAGGACGAAATAGCCGAAGAGGATGCGCCTCTTGGCTTCGTCGCCAAAGCCTTCGCCCCGCGTCTTCGCGTACACCTCTTCGATGGTGGCGGCGTTTTCCGCGCGGAAGCCGTATTTCACGCCGTCGTAACGCGCGAGGTTTGAGGCGGCCTCGGCGCAGGCGATGGCCAGGTAGGCCGGCACCCCGTAGTCCAGGAGCGGCAGGTCGATGTCCCGCACTTCCGCGCCGAGCCCGCGCAGTGTTTCTACCGCGGCCAGCACGTTTGCCTTGATGCTGCCGTCCAGTGCCGGAAGCCCAAAATAGCTCTCCGGAAGCCCTATCGCGATGCCATCCAGCCTGCCGTCCCCTGCGTCGTCGTGCAAGATTCCGCAAGGCATGAACGGCTCTTCGATGGACATCGTGCTGTCGCGCCCGTCCGGCCCGGAAATGATGGACAGCATTACCGAGGCATCGCGGGCGTCAAGCGCCATCGGCCCAATCTGGTCGAGCGACGACGCGTAGGCGACGAGCCCGTGCCGCGACACGCTGCCGTAGGTAGGCTTGATGCCGGTCAGGCCCGTGAACCCGCAGGGCTGGCGAACGGAACCGCCGGTGTCCGAGCCGAGCGCGCAGGGCGCGAGGCCCGCGGCGACAGCTGCCGCCGAGCCGCCCGACGAGCCGCCCGGCACGCGCGAGAGGTTCCATGGGTTGCGCACGGGCCCGTAGCAGGAGTTTTCCGTGGAGCTCCCCATCGCGAACTCATCCATATTCGTCTTGCCCAGGATGACTGCGCCCGCCTCTTTGAGCTTCTCCGCCGCGTCCGCGTCAAAGGGGGAACGGAAGCCCGCGAGTATCTTCGATGCAGCCGTGGTCCTGCCTTCCGTCGTGCAGATATTGTCCTTGATGGCTATCGGCACCCCCGCGAGCGGCGACAGGTTTTCCCCTTTGTCGATTCTCGCCTGTACAGCCGCGGCAGCATTCATGGCGCTTTCTTCAAGCACTTCCGTATAGGCGTTCAGCTTCCCGCTATCGCCTCCCATGCCGCTATCGCCTCCCGTGCCGCCATCGCCTCCGGGGCCGCCATTGCCTCCAGGGCCGCCTTCCGGCTTGCCGAAATCTTCCTTTGCCGCGTCAAGGAAGGCTCGCGTAAGCTCCGGGCTGCTTGCCTTCCGCTCTTTGATCAATTGTCCCAGCTCAAGAGCTGTCTTCTCACGTATATCCAATAGTACTTCCCTCTGTTTTCCTGGCCACTGCCCACTGGCCACTGATCCCTGTCCTTATCCCTTATCTCTTCACTGACCTCTGACCACTGGCCACTGATCCCTGTCCTTATCCCTGTCCTTATCCCTTATCTCTTCACTGACCTCTGACCACTGCCTACTCCTCTACCGTGCGCGGCACGCGGAAATATGGCCCCTTGCTGTCGGGCGCCGCCGCGACAAGCTCCTCCGCCTGGTCCCCGTTCGTCACCTCGTCGGCGCGCAGCCGGTTCTCGCCGGCCGCGTCAAAGGGGTGCGTCTGCTCCGGCACGCCCGCCGTATCGAGTTCGGCGAGTCGCGCCGTGTACGCGGCAATCCTTTCCAGGTCGCGCTGCTGCGCCATGAGCTCTTCCTCGCCCATGTCTATCGCCGCGATTTCCGCCAAATGCCTTATCAGATTAATGTCAACAGCCATATATTGCCTTTCTCCCTATTCGTTCAACGCCGCCCCGTGCCATATGAACCGTCCGAAACCACTGAAAAAGCCTCTTCATATGTTTCGAGCGATACGAAGTATTCGCTTGCAAAGCCAGTGATAGAGCTATTATTTGGCACTTTTTTTCGGTTATGAACGATTTTCGCGCCGAATTTTGCTGTTTTTCCTCTTTTTTCAGCTTTTTTTGCGATAAAATCGTTCACAACCGCAATTTTTTGCCATAATTCATGAGTTTTACTGTCAAAGCCTGTTTTGCCGTACTTTATCAGCGGTTTCGAACCGTCTTTGCTCCCCGGATGCGAGCCGCGAAAAAATCGAGAGCGCCGCCGCGCGCCATATGAACCGTCTTGGCTACCCGGATGCGAGCCGCGAAAAAATCGAGAGCGTCGCCGTGCGCCAAATGAACCGTCCCCTTGGCATATGCGGCGGCGGTCCGTCCCTTGCGGCGAGCAGGCCGGTGTTATTGCGGAGATTTGCGTGTCCCTGCCCTTCCGCAAATCGGAGCAAATACCCGGATGCGAGCCGCGACAAAATCGAGAGCGCCGCCCCCACCCGATGCCGGGGGACAGCCCATATATACCGTCCCCTTGGCTCGCCTGCCATATGAACCGTCCCCTTGGCACACGCCGCGCGCCACATGAACTGTCCCCCTGGCGCGCCTCACTGCGTCCCAATGCCGAACCTCTCCCTGATACGCTTCATCGTCCGCTCCGCGATCGCGTCCGCGCGCGCCGCGCCATCGCGCAGCGCCGCCAGGAGCTCCTCCGAATGCCTTATCTCCGCATAGCGCTCCCGAATCGGCCGAAGCGCGTCCACGGTCACGGAGACAAGATCCTTTTTCAGCGTCCCGTAACCCTGCCCCGCGTAGCCTTTTTCGAGCGACGCGATGCTCCTGCCGGAAAACGCGCTGAATATACTGAGCAGGTTGCTTACGCCTGGCTTGTTCTCCATGTCATAGCGTATCTCGCCGTCCGAATCGGTCGTCGAGCGCATGATGGCCTTCTTGATCTTCGCGTCGTCGTCCAGCACGGAAATCCGGCTCATCTCGCTTTCCGCGCTCTTGCTCATCTTTGACGTCGGGTCGTCGAGCGCCATGACGCGCGCGCCCTCTTTCAGGAACCGGCCCTCCGGCACGACAAAGGTATCGTCGCCGAAACGGTTGTTGACGCGAATCGCGAGATCGCGCGTGAGCTCGATATGCTGCTTCTGGTCGTTGCCGACCGGCACGACGTCCGTATCGTAGAGCAGTATGTCCGCGGCCATAAGAGCCGGGTAGACGAACAGCCCGGTCGGCGCCGAGTCGCCCTCCCGGCTCTTGTCCTTGAATTGCGTCATGCGCGAAAGCTCGCCCGTGTACGAACAGCATGTCAGTATCCACGAGAGCTCGGCGTGCCCCGGCACGTCCGATTGCACGAAGACGATGGATTTTTTCATGTCGATGCCGACGGCCGCGTACAGCGCCGCGACATCGAGGATGTTCGCGCGGAGCTCGCCCGGTTCCTTCGGCAGGGTGATCGCGTGCAGGTCGACGATGCAGTAAACGCAGTCGCTCTCGTCCTGCAATGTCACGAATTGCTTGAGCGCGCCCAGGTAATTGCCTATGTGGATATTCCCTGTCGGCTGTACCCCCGAAAACACGCGTATTCTTTTCTCCGTCAAATGCCTGTCCCTTCCATTACTCAATCCCTTATCTCTTCACTGATCACTGTTCTTATCCCTTCACTGACCACTGATCACTGACCGCTGACCACTGGCCACTGACCACTGACCTTATCCCTTCACTGACCACTGATTGCTGACCACTGATCACTGATTATACTCCGTCCTGAATTTCTCCCTCATCGCCCGCTCAATGCGGGAAACCGTCATCTGGCTCAGGCCGAGCGCCTCGGCTACCTCCCGCTGCGAAATCTCCTGCAGGAAGCGTTTCCGCATCACCTCTTTTTCCATGGGCGACAGCTCGGCCAGCACTTTTTTGAATATGCCCGACGTTTCAAGCCTTTCATAGCCTTGCTCTTCGTCCCCGAGGTATTTTTCAAGCGATACGCCATCGCTGTCCGCCTGTTCGTCCATCTCCTGCTCAAGCGAAAACGCCGTATAGGCCCTGCTGCTTTCAAGGGCTTCGATGATATCTTCCTCCGTGACCTCGAGATGCTCCGCGAGGTCCTGGACGGTGGGCACATGGTGAAGCGCTTCCTGAAGCGCCTCCCTGGTTTCGATGATCCGCAGGGATATCTCCTTGAGCCGCCGCGGCACTTTCAAAGACCACGTCGTGTCCCGGAAGTGTTTCTTTATCTCGCCGATAATGGTCGGGGTCGCGAAGCTTGTGAAGAGGACGCCTTTGTCCGGGTCATAGCGGTCGACCGAAAGGACAAGGCCGTAGGACGCGACCTGGAAGAGGTCTTCGTATTCAACGCCCCTTCCCGTGTATTTGCGCGCGAGTATATCCGCAAGGAAGAGATGTTTCTCGACGATCTCGTCCCTCAGCTCCGGCGAATTCTTTTCCTTGTATTCGCGGAACAGTTCTTCCGTTATGTTTTTTTCTGTCGGCTGGACCACTATCGGCTCCCAGATACGCGCTCCGGCTCACGCCGGCATGCTTCCAAGAAACTTGACCATGCGGATTTTTGTGCCGACGCCGAGCTCGGAGACGATATCGACATCGTCCATCAAAGCCCTGATGATGAAGATGCCCAGCCCGCCCTCGCGCTCCTCGCCGGGCACGGGCTCGACATAGTCGTCGATCCCGAACCCGACGCCCTCGTCCTTTACCGTAATCGAGATCTTGGCGTCCTCGAGCTCAAGTTCGACATCATAAGTGAAATCCGGGCTTTCGTGGCTGTGGCAGACGATATTCGTGCAGGCTTCCGAAATGGCGACTTTGATGTCTTCGATTGCCTCTATGTCAAACCCCGCGCGGCTTGCCACATGCGCGGCCGCGATGCGGACCGTCCCCACATATTCCGGCTTCCCCGGTACATTCATTGTCAATCGATCTTTCATGATCCCCACCTCCGCGCTTTAGCAAAGTACACTGTCGAGACCCGAGATGGCCAATAGCTTCTTGACATTGTCTCTGGGGTTAACCACTTTGATGCTGAGGCCATCCTTCTTGATCGTGCTGTAAACGCCTATGATGACGCCAAGCCCCGTGCTGTCGATATATTTCAGTTCGGAGAGGTCGATCCTGATGCTTTGGCTCGCCTCCGCCAGCGAGGATTCCAGTTTCGCCTTGAAATCCTTCGCGTTGGAAATGTCAATCTCGCCAGCGACAGTGAATTCCCAAATCCTGTTCTCCTTATCGTTTACAGTGTCGATAATTAGCGCCATACTATTCCCCCCATAGTTTTTTAAAAAGCCTTTACTCCGCCGCTTCGTCCTCAGTGCCGTCGTCGTCCTTCGCGATCTTCGCCATCGCGATGATCTTCGTATCCTCGCCGACATTCATCACCCTTACGCCCTTCGTCGCGCGGCCCATATTCGATATCTCAGACGCCTCGACACGGATAAGTATCCCGTCCGAATTGATAAGCATGATGTCGTCGTCATCGCTTACGATGGTCGCCCCGATAAGCTCGCCCGTCTTCTTGAACATCGCCTTGTTGTACGTCAGTATGCCCATGCCGCCGCGCTTATGGATGCTGTACTCGCTTACGGCCGTCTTCTTGCCGAACCCGTTCTGCGACACGACGAGAAGCTGCGCGTCCGGGTCGGCGAGATCCATCGAGACGACCTCGTCCCCTTCGGAAAGGTTGATCCCCCTTACGCCGCCGGCCACGCGCCCCATCGGGCGCACGTCGTTTTCGTCGAAGCAGATGCACTTGCCGAGCTTCGTCACGAGTATTACCACGTTCGACCCGCTGCTCTGCTTGATCCCGATCATCTCGTCGCCGTCCCTCAGGCTGATCGCGATCAGGCCGCCCTTGCGGTTCGTGTCGTACTGCGACAGCGGCGTCTTCTTGATAGTGCCCTTTTTCGTGACGCATATCAAGTAGCGGTCGTCCGGGAACTCGCGGATCGGCATGAACGCCGTGATCCTCTCCCTCTGCATGAGGCTGAGGAAATTGATAGCCGGCGTGCCCCTTGCCGTGCGCTGCGCCTCGGGTATCTCGTATGCTTTTATTTTATGAACCTTTCCTGTATTTGTAAAGAACATCAAATAATCGTGCGTTGACGTAATGATAAGGTCGCGCACGAAGTCGTTGTCGCGCGTCGTGAGCGCCTTGATCCCCTTGCCGCCCCGGCGCTGTAGCTTGTACTCGTCCGCCCCGATGCGCTTGATATAGCCCAGGTGCGTCAGCGTGATAGCGACGCGGCTTTCCTCGATAAGGTCTTCCTCCTCTATCTCCTCGGCCGCGGCCATGATTGCCGTCCTGCGCTTGTCGCCCCACTTGTCCCTTATCTCGATGAGCTCGTCCCTGACGACGCCCATGAGCTTGGCCTCGTCGGCGAGCAGCCCCTTGTAGTACGCGATCATCTTTTTCAGCTCGGTGTACTCTTTTTCGAGCTTTTCCTTCTCAAGGCCCTGCAGCCGCGCCAGCCGCATGTCGAGTATTGCCTGCGACTGCAGCTCCGTCAGGCGGAACCGCTCCATGAGCCTTTCCTTCGCGTCATCATAGCTCGCGCGGATCGTCTTGATGACCTCGTCGATATTTTCCAGCGCGATCAGCAGGCCTTCCACTATATGCGCGCGCGCCTCGGCCTTCGCCAGGTCGAACCTCGTGCGCCGCGTGACGACCTCCTTCTGGTGCGCCAGGTAGTGCGACAACATCTCGCGCAGGTTGAGCACCTTGGGCTCCCCGTCTACGAGCGCGAGCATTATCATCGAATAGCTCGACTGGAGCGCCGTCTGCTTGAAGAACCGGTTGAGCGTTATCTGCGGGTTGGCGTCGCGCTTGAGCTCGACGACGACGCGCGTCCCTTCCATGTTGGACTCGTCGCGCACCTCGGCGATGCCGTCGATCCTCTTCTCCCGCCAGAGCTCGCCCATCTTTTCGAGCAGGTTGCTCTTGTTTATCTGGTAGGGTATCGAGGTGAAGACTATCTGTTGCTTGCCCTTCTTCGTCTCCTCGATTTCATAAGTGGCCCGTACGAGCACGCTCCCGCGCCCCGTCCTGTAGGCGTCGCGCGCGCCCTTCTTGCCGAGAATCGTCGCGCCCGTCGGGAAATCCGGCCCCTTGATGAATTTGCACAGCGCGTCCACGCTCGCGTCCGGCTCTTCGATCAGGTGGACGGTCGCGTCTATCACTTCCGAAAGGTTGTGCGGGGGGATGGACGTCGCCATGCCGACCGCGATGCCGTTCGACCCGTTGACCAGAAGGTTGGGGAAGCGCGCAGGCAGTACGACGGGCTCCTTCTCCTCGCCGTCGAAGTTGGCCGTGAAGTCGACCGTGTCCTTGTCGATGTCGCGCAGCATCTGCAGCGCGAGCGGGCTCATGCGCGCCTCGGTATAACGCATGGCCG
>Ga0082212_10009342_pt1 | contig 12653 bp, 8 predicted proteins | sample TergutNt197P3_FD_71548 | JGI IMG/M metagenome (GOLD analysis project Ga0082212, IMG submission 71548) | Neocapritermes taracua P3 segment gut microbial communities from Petit-Saut dam, French Guiana - Nt197 P3 | ecosystem: Host-associated > Arthropoda: Insects > Digestive system > Gut ... | reverse complement strand
TATGCCTGCTGGACGAAGGGGATTTTGAAATGCAGCCCCGCCTCGACCGGCGTCCCGGTGTATTTGCCGAAAGTGGTGATAACCGCCTGCTGCTTGTCGCTGACCATGTAATAGCTCGAGGATATCAGCACGATGGCGGCTATGATTATGGCCGCGGCGATCAATAGGCGCGTTATCTTTTTTTTGGATTTCGGATCCATGGACTTGATATTTTTTATGTCCCAGCCGTCTCGGTTAAAATTCATTTTCTACCTCCTGTTTTTTCGTTGTTATTGCCTATCCATGCATTATACGCCGATTTTAATATTTATGCAACATTTTTTTTTGGATTTTTTCCCACAAAGGTGACATATTTCTCAAATGGGCCACCACTTCCGGGACGGTTTTTATGATATAGTCCACCTCCTCATCTGTGTTTTGGCGCGAGAGCGAGAGCCTGAGCGAGCCGTGCGCCACCTCGTGGGGCAGCCCGAGGGCGAGCAGCACGTGGCTGGGCTCGAGCGATCCGGAGGTGCAGGCCGAGGCAGAAGAGGCGGCGATCCCCTTCATGTCCAGCATCAGGAGCAGCGATTCCCCCTCCACGCCCTCGAAACACATGTTCACGTTGCCCGGCAGCCTGTTTTGCAAATCCCCGTTGACCACGGAGCGCGGGATTTTGGACAGCCCCGAAATCAGCTTGTCGCGCAGCTTCGAGGTATATTCAAAATGTTCCTTTATTTCCCGGCAATTTTCCTCGAATGCGGCCGCCATGCCCGCGATCCCCGCCACGTTCTCGGTTCCGGCGCGCCTGCCCCTTTCGTGCGCGCCGCCTTCGATGAGCCTTTGGGGGACGATGTTTTTATTGCAGTACAGGACCCCCACTCCTTTGGGTCCGTTGAATTTGTGCGCGGCAAGCGACAGCATATCTATGTTTTTCGCCGCGACGTCTATTTCCAAGTGCCCGCCCGCTTGGACCGCGTCCGTGTGGAAGGGGATTTTTTTGTCGGCGCATATTTCCCCGATTTCTTTTATGGGCTGAATCGTGCCTATCTCGTTGTTCGCGTACATGATCGTGACCAAAGCCGTTTCTTTTTTTATCGCGCCTGCCACGTCCCGCGCCTTTACGATCCCTTCTTTTCCCACGTCCAAAAACGTGACTTCGAAACCTTCTTTTTGCAGGCGCTCGAGCATATGCAAGACGGCGTGGTGCTCGATTTTCGAGGTTATGACATGGTTTTTGTTTTTCCTCGCGCCGAGCCTGACCCCGGTGGCTATCGCTTGGTTGTCGGACTCGCTGCCCCCGGAGGTGAAATATATCTCCCTTGGTTCGGCGTTTATGCGCTTCGCCATGGTTTCGCGGGATTTTTGGAGCAAGTCTGCGGCCTGCCTGCCGAAGCTGTGCAGGCTGGACGCATTGCCGAAGCAGTTTTCCATCGCGTCGATCACGGCGTTTTTGGCCGATTGGCTCATTTTGGTCGTCGCGGCGTTGTCCGCGTATATTTTTTCCACTTTTTTCCCCTCTCTAACCGAAAACAATCAGTTCGCCGAGCTTGTTATGGCCTTTTTTGGCGTCCCACATATCTTTGTTGGCGAACCTTATCGAATAGCCGGGTTTCCCGCGAAGGTTTTCCGAAATGTCGGGCAGCCAGAGCGCCACGTCGTATTTCCCTTTTGGCATATCCGCCGGCAGGCCGAAAGCCGCCTCCAAAACATTTTCCCCAGGCATCCACAATCGCGCATCGACCCCATCCAACGGGATTTCATAGCGGTGGTCTTTTCCATCGTCCAAAACCACGAATGCCGGCCGGGCCCTGACGATTCCGGCATAGCCGTCGTTCGCGATTTTTGCGCTTATCCCGAATTCGCCCCCGGCCCTTTGCGCGGTGGTGAACTCCGCCCCGAGAAGCCTCAGCCGATAGCCCATTTTGCGCCCCATGCGCTCATAGACGCTTTCCTCGGGTTCGCCGAGATCCGAAACCGGCAGGATCGTCTCCCTCCAGAGGTTTATATGTATCTGGTTATAGTCCGTGCTCATGTGGGTGACGTGCGAATCCGCCAAATCCGAGAGCACCCTCATGGGAGGCAAGCTCTGCTCATAGAGAAGCGTCCCCTCGAAGCCCCAGTCGGTCGGCTCGGACCATTCGACTTCCCCGCCAACCATCATGTTGCCCCCGGCGGAGGTTCGCCATCCGTAAATCCAATCCCTGATTTCGTCGTTTGTGGGGATATTGCTTTTCGCCCATCCGGACTTTTTCGCCCACCATACGCTTTGCCCATAAGTGGAATAGGATCCCCAGTCGCCCGGCTCCACCATGAAAGAGTTGTTGTGAAAGCCGAGCCGATCCATCTGCGCCGCGCTCAGCGCCTGCTGGCCTTCGGGGGGATCGGCTGCCAGATACTTCAATTCCATGATAAAAACGGGATAGCGGAGGCTCAGCAAGACATTGTCCGGAAGGGAGTCCAATATGAGCTTGGCCAGCTCGTATCGGAAATGGGCGCCCTCTTCGGATTTCATCTCGTATATGTGCGAATTTGTGGCGTATATGTCCGGGTTCTCGTCGGTTATGTGCCATTCGCCCCAGCGGCCGATGACGCCCGCCTCAAAAGCCATCACGACGTCGGCGTTCTTGCCTATCACCTCGCATAGCTGCTTTATATGCTCTTTTATGACATCCCAGTTCTCGACGATGGGGGGGCTCCATGACCAGGCATATCCCGGGTTGAGTATGATTTTCAGCCCCGCTTCGCGCACCGCGTCCAGCCCGGCCTGCAGATCTTCGAGCAGAGCCTCGGGCAACCTGTCGGTTATATCCTCGGACCAGGGCCGCTCGGCGCTCAGCCCCAAATAATCGTATATCTCGACATAGCTGTGCAGCACGCTTGCGCCGGCTTCCCTGTACGGCGCGAAATCCCTTGTTTTGGTTATCTGGACGCGCTTGTTCCAGCCGCGCTCCGGGTTCAAAAACGCCTCGGAAAAGTCGCCCTCGTATTCAAACGACGAAACGGCGGGCTCGCTCGCCGAATCGTATGTTTCCTCTTCCACAAAACCGGAAGTCCCCTCTGTGGACATATCGGAGCCATCCGGGGCGTCGTCGGTGCACGAAGGCAAAAGCAAGCCGGGCAGCAGCGCGGCGAACAGAACCAAAGAGATTTTTTTTAAATTATCCATAGTTTCACCCTTTTTGTTTTATCTCTAAAAAACATTATATCATAAAAAAACAAAAATTTCAATGAAAATACAAAAATAATTTAATCAAAAAAATCGCTCGACCAAAAACTGAGACGCCGATCGGCCATGTCGCCGCGACATGGATGTGAAAATAAATGTTGACTTTTTTGCAAGGTTGGCGTATAATGTGAAGCAGGGGACGCAAAACCACGAAAGGGCGTGATGGCATGAAAATAAAGCGCGTAGCGGCGGTGGCGGCGGCGGTGGCATTGAGCGCCGCGATGGTAGCAAATGCAGTGTCGGTGATAGTAAGGGTGGCGGCGTTGATATTGCTGCTGGCCACGACGATAACATGGTCAAACGGCTGCGGGAACAAGCTGGTGAAATACCAGCCGACCGAGGTGGTGCTCGCGTACATGGAGGAAAAGTACGGGGAGAAGTTCGAGTACATCAAGGCGGCGGGGCCGGGGTTCAGCCTGACGAGCCACGGGATGCTGGTATCGTGCGAGTCGATGCCGGGCAAGGAGATATACATATCGATCCACAGGGACAGCAAGGAGGAGTGGTACTACGACAACTACATGGCCCACTATTTCGAGGATCAGGTGGTGGAGTACATGGTGGACATCGCGAAGGATTATTTCGACGAGATCATCAGCTACGAAGTGGGCAATTTCCCGCGTGACGATACAATGGACTTGACGACTACGTTCGAGGAGTTTTTTTTCAATGAACATTATTATGTACACGGGTCTATGGACGTAGGAGCGGCGGACGAGGAAACGATGCGCGAATTCGCAAACGAACTCGTGAGGCGCGGATTTCGCTTCTCGATCGGCATAGATATACCATCCGAAAATGAAGCCTATAGCGTTTATTATACAACTAGCGATGATCAAATGGAATTTTACAGGAGGAAATAGGGATGGACTACGAAAAAGTGAACCGATCGGCCATTTTGGAACTGGTGACATATGTGATATGCAACAACAAAAACGACGATGACATCAAAATCGATGATAACGCATCAGTAAAAGAAGCATTGAAAACTTTAAGGGATGGTGTATTGAAATCGACGAAGAGAACAGACGAAGAAAGGGCACACGACCTGCGGTACATCGAACAGGTGGAGCTGGCGATGAAGGGGGACCCGACGATCGGGGAGATCAGGGTGCTGCGGACGAGCTTCGGCGGCGGGTACAAGTCGCCGATGGACGCGGTGTGCTTCGGTGACGGGGAGGACGTGTACGTGCAGTACCGGGGGACGCCGCCGGGGGGCTGGGGGGCGAACGCGGCCTCGTACGGAGCGGACGTGGGCGAGATGATGGCGGCGGACGGGATGAGCACGACGATACAGGCGGAGGGGCTGGTGTTTTTCGACAGGTGCATGGAGGATTTCGTGCTAGGCAAAAAAACCGCCGAGGTGATCGTGGGTGGGCACTCGCAGGGGGGCAACGTGGCGGAGTACGTGACGATGATGAGCGGGTACGGGGAGCGGATCGATGGGTGCGTGGCGCTGGACGCGCCGAACCACTCGGAGAGGCTGGCGGAGTACGTGGGCGACAGCCACGGGGCGGAGCGCCGCGCGGCGCAGGCGGGGAAGATCGTGTCGATCAGCGGGAATAACGACTACGTGAACATGCAGGGGGAGACGAGCTTCGCGGCGAGGGAGGTCTACATCGACACGAACGACGAGTGGGCGAAGGAGAACGGGCACGGGGGGCTGTTCGGGTGGCACGACATGCTGTACATGATGGACCGGGAGAGGGGCGGGCTGATCATGAACAGGGAGCAGCACGAGATCGAGATGCAGCGGGATTTCTGGGAGAAGCTGCCGATGGACGGGTACGGCGAGTTCCTGCCGTACCTGACGGCGAGGGAGGCGAAGGAGTTCATGGGCTGCTTCCCGGTCCAGCAGCAGGCGCGGATATACGCGTCGCTGGGGCCGGAGCAGCAGCAGGAGGTGGGCAAAAAGCTGGGGAGCGGGCAGCTGGAGGAGATGATGGGGCACCTGGCGGACCGGGAGGCGGCGCAGGTACAGGCCAACAGGCTGGCGTGCCTGGCGCCCGGGGAGAAGCAGGCGTTCCTGGACCAGTTCGCCCCGGGGCGGCAGACGGAGATATTTCTGCTGATGCCGATCGCGCGGCAGACGGAGCTGCTGCTGCAGCGGTCGCAGGCGCGCCCCCAGGGGTGGGAGGACCCGATATTCGAGGGCATGACGGAGCAGCAAAAACAAGCATTCAGGGAAGCGCAGGAGCGGCACTGGCAGGAAAACGGGGCGCAAATACGGGCGATGCCCACGGATGCGGAGCTCGCCGAGTGGGAGGGGGAAAGGCAGGCGGAAGCGGAGCGGCAGAAGCGGGCGTCGGGCAGAATGCGGGAGGCGGCGAATAGCGTCCGGGAGATGGAGGAGGACGCGTCCTACGGGAGCCTGCCGCTGGGCGAGTACGCCGCGTCGCTGGCGAACCTATGGGTGGACGAGCAGGTGGAGTTCCTGGACAGGTTCCCCGAGAGGTACCAAAAGCAGATGACGGAGCAGCTATCGCAAGCGCAGCGGGACACGATCACATACTACCGGATGAACACGCTCGAAATGAAAATAGCGCTCTCCTGTGTGGCGAGGGAGAACGGGGAGGACAGGGAAAAGATCAGGATAGCGGGGCAGGCGATGGACGTGAGGCGGGCGCAGACCGGCCGGCAGGGGCCCATGGGGCAGTTCTCGGAGGAGCTGGTGAACGAGTCCAACGGGCTCCCAAGCGACCAAAAAGGCGGAAGCGCGCTGACCGCGATGTCGATGCTCGAGCTCATGATAACCGAGGGAACCCCGCAGGACCTGATAAAAGTCGGGCTCCGCGCGGACGACATCATCGGCTTCCTGGACCACGGGCTGCCCGCGCTCATCGAGGCGATGGCGACGAACAAGAGCCTGACGGCGGAAACGCTGAAATCGATGATCCCGTGGGAGCTGGCCGGCTGCCCGGCCGAACTGGCCGTGAAGCTGTTCTCGGAGGACGACCTCCGCAAAACCCTGGAACTGCTGGCCCCGATAGCGGGCAACGCCGTGCTGGAAGCGCTCATGCCGTTCATCGAGCAGCTGGACAGGCCCGAACTCGAAAAGCTGGCCGAAGCCACGGAAAACCTCAAGTCGACGCCCGAGGCGATCAAAGCCGCAGCCGACTACCTGGCGCGCCCCCGGACGCTCCTCCCCTACAGGAATCTCCTGCCGAAAAGCTGGCCGCCGCGCGACGCCCTGCCCGAGTGGTTCGGCCTGTTCCCCTTCCCGACGATCCCCGCGTGGCGCACCATGGCGCCCGGCCTCGGCCTCGCCGCGGACCTGCTGATAGGCGCCGCGAAAGGCGCCACCATGAACGACAGGATCAAAACCCTCCTGGCAATGGCCCCCGACCCGAAAACCCCGCCGCTGATCTCCGCCCTGGAACGAGCCTCCCTCCTCGCCCGGCCGCAAATAAAAGTGGACACGGATGCCTTGCGCTCGCACGCCAGACAGATGTCCGGCTTCATCGCCCTGCTGGAAAACCGCTCCGCCGGGCTGCGCAGCGCCGCCGCCAACGAGATGAAAAAGGACGAGGACGACCAGGACAGGGAGTTCATCGCAAAGTGCGAGGCGATGGCGCTCGTCTGCGTCAGCAAAGTCCCGGAAATGGGCGCGATCAGGGACGGCCTGCTAAAACTGGCCCAACTGTTCGAAGATACCGAACTCGAAGTCAAATCCCTCATTGATAATTTCCGGAAAGGCTAAGGGCGATGCAGCCGGTCTGCTGCATGCGATGTTCTATTGGTTGTTCAATATGTTGTCGACCAGCTTTTCCAGGGCTTTTTGGGCGGCGGATTCGTTTTTTTCGTAAAGCGACGCGAAATCAGGCGAAGCTTGGCCGAACAAAACATGGCCGGGCATGCATATGCTGTTGTTGTAGTTGGTGAAATACCCGAAGTCGAAAACCCTCGATTCCTTTATTATGTCGAGCATTTTTACGGATACGTCGTCGCGGGTGTATTTTACTTTGAGGGCTATCTCGTAAAATGCGGGCATGACGGTCCTGTAGCTTTCGGCGCTGAGCGATTCGAGCACCGCAGAAGTGCGTTCTGGGTCTTTGAGCGAAACCGGTATTATCATCGTGTGGACCCCGGCGTCCACGTTGGAGGCATATTTGTCGTCCGGCGTGAACTTCGGGTACGGTACCACCCCGTACTCGCTGCTCATGTTTTTTAGTTGCGCGAGGCTCCATATGTGAAGGTCGACGATGAGCGCCTTTTCGTTTTCCAGAGCCTGGACATGAGGCAGGTTCCCGCTTGAACCCGCGTCGTAGGCGTGGCAGTCCTCGGATTTCAGCAGGGCGAACAGGCTTTCAAACAACTTGACCGTTTTTTCGTTGTTGAGGGCGATATATGGCATGTCGCTTTCGTCCTTTTTGGTGGTGCGCGAACCGCAGCTCCACAAAAAGGCCACGGGGGCCTGCCAAACCGTCGTGACGAACCCGAGCCTGTCGCCGTCGTTTATGTCGATTTTGGAATCGCCGTTCAAATCTTTCGTTCCCTTTTTTACGAGCGCCGAAAACACGTCGAAGGTCCATGTTCCATCGAGCACCATCTGATAGGGCTCTTCAAGATTCAAATCCCTGAACATATTTTTGTTGAAAGCGAGCGCCACCGTGAAACCGAGCGACATATAGCTCGCATCGCCGGTCATGTTGTATATTTTCCCGCCCACCGAAAAGCTTTCCCTCGCGTCTTTGTTCCACCAGGGCTTGCCGAGATCGACGTATGTGAGCCCGTCCCAGCCGAAAGCCAGGCCATTTGCCACATACGAGCTCCATGCGACATTGGCGTGGGGCAGTATGAGGTCAAAATCGTCGTCCCCCGCTTTTATGGACTTCACGGCGAAATCGCCGGCGCCTTCTTTCACTACCGGAACGATTTTGACCCCCAAACGTTCCTCCACGGCGAGATCGCGCCGATACAGCGCATCGTCCACGACTTCGCCCGCCGCTTCCTCGTATATGAAATCCCTGTTGGCGTTGTGCTGCCTCATAAGTAGCGAAACCTCATAGCCGCCGTAATCGGCATCCGGCAGATAAGGCGTGAGATCGGCATCCTCGCCGTCCGCCTCATCCAGTTCCCCGGCGCTGGTTGCGCCCGCGTCCCCGTTTTGCTGGTCGCCGGATTTTTTTTCGCCGCACGACCATAGAACCGAGAGCGAAAATAGAATCAAAAAAATCGATAAAATGCGCAAAAATCTTTTCATTCGCTTGCACCTTGCTTGTAAATTTTATATATGCCCTTTATTTTACCATAACCAGATATAGCCGTCAAGCGACAAGCTGTCGCCCAATGCAAACAAAATTTCGCCATTTTGTAAACAATCGATGAACTTCAATGATTATGTAAATTTTTTTGTTTCCGGTTGAAATTTTTGTTTTTCTGTGATATGATGTATACGACAAACCGATGGATATTAAAACGATTAAAACAACGGAGGAACATTTATGAAAAAAATTTTTGCATTTGCCTTGATTGCGGTTTTTGCATGCGGCCTATTGGTTTTGCAATCGTGCGGAGACGAAGCGGACAAAGGGGAATCTACTTCAGCGGGCGAAGATGCCACTCCCGATCCCACCCCGGCTCCCACTCCAGCGCCCACACCGGAACCCACGCCCCCTCCGACCACCACGGAAAAGCCCCCGATAATAACGGAAGTGGTGCTGAAATGGACTTTCACGGAAGAGGACAAAATGTTCCGGGCTTCGAGCCAGACCTCTGATTTTAGGGTGGAGGACGGTATCTTGAAAATGACCTCGACCGGAGGCGACCCGAACATAATGTCGACGAATGCGAACATCGGCATAGACACGGCGGAAGTGGACTACATAAGGTTCTGGATAAAGAACAATTCCGACGGGTACAGGTGCCAGCTGTTTTTCGTGACGAACGAAGATACCGCTTGGAGCGAGGCGCAATCGATGCGAAGCGAATACTATTACAGCGACGGCGAAGAGTGGGAGACCCTTGAGTTCGACACATGGGACTGCTCCGTCTGGGAGGGCACGATAAAGCAATTGAGGTTCGACTATCTCGAGCAAGAGGGGGATGTGGAAATAGAATACATGACGTTTGAGAAAATCGTCAAGTAGGGCGGGGGCGAAAAAAACTCCGCGAAAAAGAGGAAACCGCAAAAAAGCGCCGCGGGGCGCTCAAACCCGCGACGCCTTTTTTTGGCTCATCAGTTTATGTTTTCGTATGCCGCTATCGTTTTTTCGATGGCTATCTGCATTTTCTGTTCCGATTTCTCGAAAGTCGAGGCATAATCTGTCTTTTTGTTCATTCCGAAATAGATCATCGTCGACCCGAATCCGCCGAAATCATAGACATACCCGATGTCATGGGCGGTATTGCTCAATATTATGTCGAGCATCTCATGGCTTTCGTCATCGCGCACGTACTTGCCGGACAGGTTGATCTCGTAATATGCGGGCTGCAGCGTATATTTCGATTCCGCGCACAGATCCTCGAGCACCGTCCCGGTTCTTTCGAGATCGGACGCGGTGCGGAGTATGCTTATGCCGACTCCGGTGTGCGGGTTCATGTGCGTGATGTATCTTTCCTGCGCCTTTTCCAGTTTGGGCATGGGGATTATGCCGAAATCCGTGTCCATGCCCCTGAGTTCCTCCACTGTCCTCATTCTTATCCACGAAAACAGCGCCCTGTCCTCCTCCATCATCTGCACCTGCACCTCGGGTCCCCTCGCCTCCGCGATCCTGTGCAGGTTCACCACATTGTCGCCGTCGAGGTTCAGCTCGGAAACGGCTTCCAAAATTCTGTAGCATCTCTCAGAGCCGAAAGTGATTACGGGGATGTCGTTTTCGTCCTTCGCGCATATTTTTTCGCCGCCTGAAATAAGAAACGACATATCCGTGTCCGCTTGGACCAGACAGCCAAAAAGATCGTCTTCGGCGATCATCTGGCCGTCGCCGTTTAGGTCTTTCGATGCGTTTTTCATCATTTCTATCAGCTTGTCAAAAGTCCATTCCCCGCCTTTCACGATGTCGTACGGACTTCCAAGATTATAGTCCTGTATCAGCTTTTTGTTGAATATCATCGCTTCCATCGCATCGTTGTCCATAATCAGCAAATCCCCCTGCATGATAAACAGCCTGTTGATAATCGACAAATCTTTTGTGCTTCCTTGGTTCCACCACGGTTTTGACAAGTCGATTTTCGGCATTTCAAACAGATCCAAGAAATTTCCGGCTTGGGCCAGCGGGGGAAAAGTGATGACATGCATGCAAACGGCATCGTAAATGTCGTCCCCGGCTTTCACGGATTGGTTGATTTTTGAGGTCATTTGATCAAATTCCGCTATGGCGTCGGTTATTTTTATGTTGTATTTTTCCTCGATTTTCAAGTTTCTCGCATATACCGCGTCGTTGAGGACTTCGCCGTTCATCTCTTCGGCGACTATATCCCTATGCTCCCAGCTGTACCAGCCAGGGACGTTGGCCGCCCTTGTCAGGAAGGTGAACTCATATCCGCCGAAATCTTTGGCTTCGAGATCGGGATAAAGAAGTTCCGGCGCGGATTGGTTTGCCGCGTTTTCGGAAGTCGCGGAGGCGTCGCGGGCTTCGGTTTGTTTTTCCGCCCCGCTTCCGCAAGCAGCCATGAACAGGAGCGCCGCCAACGATATGGCCGCGAATATTTTTTTTGCCAATGCGCGCATTTTTTCATGCCCCCTTCGCAGATCGATACTCATATTTCCACTATTTCAAGCCCGAGAAGCTCGCCGAAAAACTTTATCTGTTCCGCCGAGGCATCGTAAACAAGAACGCTGTGGTGCGTCGCGCCGGCGCTGCTCAAATTTTCCAAAAATTCGCCGATGGGCTTTTTAGGCCTCATCCAGCCGCGTATGTGCCCCGCGTAGTTTTTGGCCTCTTCGGGCTCGGCTTCCATTTCCACGGGCGAGACGAGCAGCTTGAAATCGTCGCGGGCCCTGAAAACATTCGCGAACACGCCTTTTCCGCTCCTGTAGCACGCGGAGCAAGAAATCGGGTTTGACGCGCCTTTCCCGCCGTAAATGAAGTTTTTTTCGAATATTTCCGGTTTTCGCGCCGCAAGGCTCGCGTTCATCTCGCCCATGTGGCTCAAAAACAAGGTGTCCCCCTTCCAGTCGGGGCAAAAAATTTCGACGAATGAAGCCTCGCGAAAACCTTTTAGCAGCGCCCCCAAAAAAGAAGCGGTCAAAATGTCGCCTTCCCCAGCATAGCCGATCCCCCGGGCCATGGCTTTGCAGGCTTCCAGGAACGGCATCGCGAAAACCCCGGTCTCATCGCCGATTTTCAAAAAATTCACCGAAAAAGCCGAGAGATTTTCCGATTCGATCCATTTGCGGACAGCCAAAGCGCCTCGCGCGGTCTGGCTGTGCAGCTCACGCGAAAAATTGCCGATGCGCTCAAACATGCTGCAGTCCGCTTCCATTTCCGCCTCTATTTCTGCCTCCGTGACGCATTCGCTCAGTTTTTTCAGGATTTCCGGGCTCGAGCTTACGACCCCGACCCCGAACCTGGAGCGCATTTCTTCGCGCGTGACCGCAAAGTCGCCCATTCCGGCGAACGCCCCGCCGATTGAGCCTACCTTTGATTCGCGCATTGAGGCAGCCGAAACAGCCGCCTTCGCAAATCCCGCCGTCCGGGATATGGCATCGGAGCTTTCCATATGGCCCGCCGCAATGGCGAATTTTTTCCCGTTTTGGTTCAGCAGGCTGCACATGTCCATTACCCCGTGGATCCCGTGGCAGTACGAAATCTCGCCGGGATCTTGCAGCGGGCCGAAATCATCCGTTTCGGTCGTGTCCAGGACCACGATCGGCAGTCTTGTTTTTGCCAAGGCTCCCGAGGATTCCAAGGAAGGGGAATAGGCCATGTGCAAGCTGACGATGCACTTCGCCCCGTTTTCCTCGAACGATCCGACGGCGGCTTTGAATTCGGGTTCGACCCGGCAGAACGGGACGCGCAAAACCTCCAGCCCGCAAGCCTCCAGCCTTCGCGCCGCCGTTTCGTAAAATGCCTCTAAGCGCGGGCGCAGTTCCGGGGATGTTTCGTCGTACAGGGCTATGTACAGCGGCAAAAGACCAATTTTTGTTTTTTCCATGCTTATGACCTCCCGATTGATTGTTGATTGGTGATTTTTATTCCATTGTACCCACAAAATATGAATACATATGATTGACAATATTAATATATATGTGATATAATGTTTATATAATTTCAAGTAGACATGATTTTTGGGCAAAAATGAATCTGCCATAGTCCGCGCTTTACGGCAGAACGTGCCGTTTTGCCTCGATCAGGCTCCCGAAAATCAAATCCGGCCGCAAGGTTTCAGGCAGGGCAAGCGCTTCTTCCAGGCTCGTCTCGCCGGTCAGGACCAAAACTGCGGTCATGCCGTTTTTTTTGGCCATGGCTATGTCCGTGTACCGCCCGGCCCCGGAAATCGC
>Ga0082212_10009341_pt1 | contig 12653 bp, 13 predicted proteins | sample TergutNt197P3_FD_71548 | JGI IMG/M metagenome (GOLD analysis project Ga0082212, IMG submission 71548) | Neocapritermes taracua P3 segment gut microbial communities from Petit-Saut dam, French Guiana - Nt197 P3 | ecosystem: Host-associated > Arthropoda: Insects > Digestive system > Gut ... | reverse complement strand
GACGCTTTGCATATAGCTATTGCAACAGTTTCGCATGTTGATATATTAGTTAGCTGGAATTTTAAACATATCGTTAATTTCAATAAGATTAGATTATTTAATTCTATAAATTTTCGGGAAGGGTACGGCATATTAGACATTAGAACGCCACAGGAGATAATTGAATATGGAAGTTAAAACGAAAAAGAAAGAATTTGATTGCATACAATTCAAAAAAACATTGCAGGAAACAATGTGGAAGAAAAGTAAAGCTGATAATTTAGATGAATATGTTGCATGGTTAAAAAGTGAGACTTCAAAAATAGCACAGACACGGAGCGATAATAGAATATAGCGTGGAGCGTTGGCATTGGAACATCCTGTTTGGCACGGTTGCAAGGCGGCCCGCGAGCCTTTTAAATGCTTTACTTTTTCTGGTACTCTTTTATTCTGTTTTCAATTTTAATCCCGTATTCACGCGCAATCTTTTGAGCGTTAAAATTCACATTCCTGATAATATCATCCCTATCCATTGCTTTTGTTTCTTCGTATAATTTTATTCTTATTTCATCGAGTTGATTTTCAAAACTACTCATAATCTACTACCTCCATTGGCGTACATATAAACGGATTATTATACCCTTTCATTCTATGGATTACTTCTGTTGTCACTTTTGTCTTGAGTTTATTTATATGGTGAAAGTTTAAGCTAATAATACAATCCATATCATATACTGCGGCCATTGCTATATGTATAGCGTCAATTCTAAATTTTAAAGGAATGATTCCCATTTCGATATATGTATCCGATAAATCATAGGCTTTTTGATCGATTTCCAGAATTATTATTTCATATTTTTGAATAAGGTTTAACATCGCACTTCGCTTGGGTTCGGACGCTTTATCAAGTTCTTCAAGAACATAGGTTGATGAATAAGCCTGTATCTCATTTTTTAAAATCTTATCGAAAAGTTTCTTGGTTTCTATGTGATAATCACGATTTTCTTCAAGAAAACGGTTGAAAATCGTCGTTTCAAGGTATACCTTCAGCATAGTTATATCATGCTATTCATTCTAATCTATTGTCAATGTTTTTTTGGCAGCCGACGCTTTTTGCGGCATCCTGCCGCGCGTCGGCATTGGGGTTGTGTCAAGAAAAAATTTTTGGCCGACGCTTTCCACGACATCCTGTCGTGCGTCGGCATTGGAACATCCTGTTCGGCACGGGGCGCCATCTCTCTTGTCTGAACTGTGATTTATTTGATTGCAATGATTTGTGTGATTAAATTAGGGTGCGCCGAGGACGGCGCACCCTAATTTTCTTTCGCATCGGCAATACGCTTAAACCCAAATTCTTTTTGCGCGTCGCCAACAATTTTACTCAATCGCTCATTACGCTGCTCAAGCGTCATATTCTTTGTTTCTTCGTAAATCTCAATTCTGATTTTGTTAATTTCTTGTTCTATGGTTTTAGTTGTTTTCATCTTCGACCACCTCCATAGGCGAGTATATTTCAATAGCGCGATAGCCGTTCATGGCATTGATATGCTTGGTCATTTTTATAGTTTTCCGTTTAACAATATGTTGAAAATTCATACTGATTATCATATCCAAGTCATTTATCGTGGCAATGGCAATGTGCAAACCATCGCACGGTATTTCTGCGGGATTATTCCTTGCGCAACATAAACGTCAGCCAATCTATCGGCTTCATCGCTCATACTCAAAACCAAGATATTGTATTTGTTGAGCAAACTTATCATCTATTACTTGATAAGTTATAACAAATATTGAATTATCTGCGTTATCTGATATAAATTTTTCTGAAATTCCATATTTATCATTTTCATCTTGAATAAATAAATAGCACCATATATTGCTATCAATAAATATCCTATCCGTCATAACAATCTTCTCTATTAAACTTGAAACTCTTGTCTACAACTCTATTTTGAGAAGCAAATTTCAAAAAGGAAGCTACTTTTTTATTTTTATCTCTCTTTATGATAAGGTTTATTATTTCGGGAATATCTGTCTCATTGTCTGATTTTAATATCACCGTTTTAGAATCCAACGAAATTGTTTCAATCATATTATCCTCTGTCAAAAAGCATTTTATATCATATAAACATTTTGTGCCCAAAAGGTTGCACGGCGCGGAGGTTGTGTCAAGAAAAAATTCATTGGGGGCGGCGCGCGTATTCCGCCGAATATTAGCTTATAAAAATCAGTTTTTATGTAGACATACAGGGTGATTTTTACCCTATGGAAAGCATGAATATTTTTTCAAAAGCCGCCTCAAAGATATGGGCATACGGCGAATTGGTAATGTTTTCGCATACGCTGTTTTCCCTACCCTTTGCCGTAATCGCCATGCTGCTCGCCGCCGACGGAATGCCTTCCGTTGAAGTTTTTATATGGATAATAACAGCGCTTTTTGCCGGACGTAACGGAGCCAACGCTCTCAACCGCTATGTCGATGCCGCCATTGACACAAAAAATCCGAGGACAACCGACCGGCACATACCGGCAAAAAAAATACGACGGGTTGACGCTTTAATCATTGCCCTTGCGTGTTTCGTTATATTTGTAGCCGCGGCGGCGCAGCTTAACAGGCTGTGCCTGTACCTGTCGCCAATCGCCCTTTTTCTGTTTGTGCTGTATTCATACACGAAACGTTTTACATGGCTCTGCCATATAATTCTTGGAATAACCTGCGCCTGCGCGCCGCTCGGCGCCTGGCTTGCCGTAACCGGAGAGTTTAACTATATCCCGTTCATATTCCTGCCTGCAGTTACGCTGTGGATTGCCGGTTACGACATAATATACGGAACTCAGGATATTGCCTTCGACCGCTCCCAAGGGCTTTTTTCAATACCGGCGCGCTTCGGCCTTGAGAAATCGCTTCGCATAGCCGCCGCCTTTCATGTCTTGACATGGCTTATTTTTCTGTCGCTGTTTTTTCTTACCAAGTTGAGCTATATATATCTTTTCACCCTCATAGTATGCGGCATGCTCATCGCGTTCGAGCATTATACCATTAATCCGGCGCACAAAATTAAGGTGAAATTTTTTGTGCAGGTTAATCAAATAGTCGGGATACTGCTCCTCATTGCTTCGGCATTCGACATACTCAGGTGAATAAGAATAAAGCGCAAATATAATTATTCGTTGTTCAACAGCTTCTGCATAACAAGCTCCGCGTCTTCGTAGTCCATACCCAGCACAGCGTCTTTTATAAGCTCTATCTCTTCCTTTAAGGCGCCGCTCAGATTTAGTGCGTCCATTTTTTCCATTTCATTATCTATGGCCACAAAATCCATTTTGTCAAAAGCGTTTTTCAATCTCTTAAAAAGAGGCGGCAATTCAGCCGGAATTTCAATTGGCCCGTGACTCTGTTTTTTTTCTTTAAAAGCTTCTTTCAGTTTAGAACTCAAATCGTCGAGCTTCTCAATAAAATCCGGTAAATTAAAGACGCAAAAAGCGGTATCGCCTTTATCAGACGCTAATTCAAGCTCACGCGCCTTATCCGAAAGCTCCATCACGCCGATGTTAGCCAATGAACCTTTCATTCCATGCGCCTCTATGCAGAAATTAGGCATATCCTCCGCTGCCAAAAAATTATTCAGGTTCTTAATACATTTTTCAATTTCATTTATCGTTAACTTTAACGAACTTTCGTAAATGTCTCTCTGGTCTGCAACCCTTTCTAATCCTATCGATATTGAAAGCCCTTCTATTTGTTCAATTTTCTTCCAAAATTCCTCATGTTTTTCCGCATCGCTTTCGCCGGCAACATTCGCTTCGTCTGCCGAGACGATCTTTTCAACAGGAATCCACTTTCTCAACATAGAGTTTAACGCCGACTTTATAATAGGTTTTGAGAGAAAATCGTCCATGCCGGATTTTAACAGCGCCTCCTTCACGCCTGCTACGGCATCGGCGGTAAGCGCGATAATCGGCGTCTTTATGCCCATTTCACGAATGATTTGGGTGGCTTCAGCCCCATCCATTTCCGGCATCCTGTGATCCATAAACACAATATCATATTGCTTTTGGCTAACCAAGTCAATTGCCTTCTGTCCGGATGCGGCCGTTTCGGCTGTTATTTTATTAAGCCGCAAAAGTCCGCTCGCAACATTCAAATTGACCGTATTATCATCTACAACTAATATCTTCGCGTCAGGCGCGTATACAGCGCCTTCATTATCGTCACCATAGTGAATTAATGTTTCATCGCCCAAAATTTTAGGGATTGTAACATGGAATGAGGTGCCCTCGCCGTATATACTTTCTACTGTTATTTGACCGTCCATCATTTCTATCAAAGATTTGACAATTGTCATCCCCAGACCGAATCCTTTTTTATCGCGGTTCCGCACCGTGTCGAATTGTTCGAAAACCTGAAAAAGCAGCGAAATATCTTCTGCCCGTATACCAATGCCCGTATCGCTGATTGTAAAATTTATATCCGCATCCGTAGCGTTAATGGATAGACTCACATAACCTTCTTCGGTAAATTTAAAAGCGTTGTTCAATATATTTAAAAGCACCTGCTTTAATCTAACGTCATCTCCATACAGATATCTCGGAACATCCTCCTGCACAATCAACTTAAAGAGGACGTTCTTATCCCCTGCTAAAAAATGCGCTATTGAATAGATGTTGTCCATCAATGCTTTAAAATCATAGTGTATAGACACAAGGTTCAATTTGCCGGCCTGTATTTTTGAGATATCCAAAATATCATTTATAATCTCCAACAACGCAATAGTGGACGTTTTTATATCTCTTGCGTACTGAAGTTGTCGTTTGTTCAGCTTTTCAGCGAGCAAAAGTTCCGTCATGCCTAAAACCGCGTTCATCGGAGTACGGATTTCATGCGACATATTGGCCAAAAATTGAGACTTAGCTTCGGAAGCGGTCTGTGCCTCTATTTTTTGAAGTTCCAGTATGCGGCTTTGCTCCATGCTCTCCTGTATTTTTTGCTCGTGAGCCTTAGCCTCGCGTAAATCGCGCATATATGAGGCCAGAATATAGGAGTTCCTGCGTTTTATACGCACAAGCGTTACTTCCATTGGGACAGGCTCGCCGTTTATTGTTTGGTGCATCCATTCAAAAACTAAACGGCCTTTTTCAAACGCCTCATTTATAAATTCGGGAACTTTAATTAAAGATAGTTCTCCATTCGGCTGATACTCGGGCGAAAGCCTGTGAAAGTTGTCCATATACGTCTGTTTGTCAGGCATACCAAACAGTTTAACCGCTTCCTCGTTGCAATCTATCACTTCGATATTCTCGTCCCAAAGCGTACAGCAAAGCGGAGTCGCGTCAAGCATAAGTTTTATGCGCTCGTTAGCTTCGTTTGTTGCCGCCATCATTTTTTTATATTCACGCAGATCGCGCGTATAACTGGCCATAATATAGTATTCGCCGTGCTTTATGCGCACAAACGTTACTTCCGAAGGGATAAACTCGCCGGTTAGCTTTTTATATACCCATTCAAAAACCAAACGGCCTTTTCTAAATCCCTCCTCAGTATATTTAGCGAATTTCACTAAAGATAGTTCGCCGTCCGGCTGACGTTTGGGCGAAAGCCTGGAAAAATTGTCCATATACGCCTGCTTATCAGGCATATCAAACAGTTTGAGCGCTTCCTTGTTGCAATCTATTATCTTGATATTCTCATCCCAAAGATCACAGCAAAGCGGAGTCGCGTCCAACATAAGTTTTACGCGCTCTTCGGCTTCTCTGGCCTGTCTCTCTTTGATTCTTATGTCGGTCAAATCATTGAAATAAAGAACCAGCCGGTAACCGTTCAGCCATGAAATACGGGCGGCCGATATCAAAAAATATATAGGCCTCCCATAGGTTTTGTGCAGCACAACGTTAACCCGCGAAAAGCCCTTGTCCAAAACATCGCGCAGAAATTCCTGTCTGGCAACTTCGGTTACTTTTCCGTTAGGCTGGTATTCGGGCAGGATATCCGACAAAATCTTATTGTTCTCTTCGGGCGGTAGATTTTCCGCAAAATCAAAAATACGCAAAATTTCATTGTTGTAGGCAACCACATTGCCATTATCATCCCACATCATGCAGGGCAGCTGGGTCGAATACAGTACGTCATTCATGCGCATCTGCGCTTCTTCTAAGCGCACATCTGTAAAATCACGCATAACTATAACTATACCGTCCAAATTATTGTCATGGTCTATCAACCGTCTGTAAACAATCCGGTACGAACGGCTCTCTCCGTTAGGCCAAATGATTGTCTCATCTTCGCTAAACCCGTCTTTCCCCAAGACAACATCGGAAATCCGCCCCCGGCTGCGCGCAACATAAGCCTTATCGGAAATTCTCATGTGTAGAACACGCAAAGGATTGCCAACGATTTCGTCTAAATTATTAAATCCCAATAATGGTAAAATTTTGTTGCTGCAATAGGTGATATTTATTTCCCGATCCAATAGCAAAAAAATATCGGATGAACTTTCCATAAGCAGCTCAATATAATTGTTGAGTTTCAGTAATTCCCGTGTGCGATCGACTACGCGCTTTTCTACCGTAGCCATATTATCGTTCAACACATCCAGCATTTTAACAAATACGCGCCGTAAAGTGGCAACTTCGCTTTTATCATGCATATCGTCATACGGGTGAGGGGGCGGCATAGGATAATTCGTCGCGTTACTATCCGTATTGAAATAAGTTGTCGCAATTTGCTGCGCATAGCGCGTCAATTCAATAATGTGCTGCAAAGCTTTTTTTGTATTTATAAAAATAATACCGCTAATTAAGAACATAGATACTAAACTTGCCGTTATAATCCAAAATACAATATTGTAAACGTTTGCGCGCAATATTTTCAATGGCAGACCAATGTATAAATACAAGTTATGATGTCTCTCCCCAATGTCGATCGGAATCGGGTGCATTGATACGAGCGCTTTCGCATTTAAAAATTGCGACATGATTTCGCCTGAATATGATATTTTTTCTCCTATCGCGTTGCGCAAATCCTCCGTATCCTCAAACTTAAAATCAGCGAAGTTTTTATCAATCAATGCGGGGTCAAGAGAGTAAAGAATCGTCATATTCTCGTCAAGTATCATTACAGCCTGCCCGTGCATTTTATGAAATTTGCGAGCTTCCTCAAACATATCTTTATAAACTAAATCTATGCCGCAAACGCCGATTGTTTTCCCATTAACAATGATTGGGATGCTGATTGCGGCGCTATATTTCGTTCCATACTCAATTCCGTAATCGTAAAATTCGCCATTATCAAAATAAATTTTTCCTGTTTTTAATGCTTTAAAATACCTCGAATTATTTTCCGAATATTTTAGTCTTCCCTCAAAATTTTGAAATTCTCTGGTAACATTATTTTGCCTTAGATACGCTGCGGCAAACTTATTGCCTTTATAGTATATGTCCGGAGTAAAAAACCATACACGAAACATCTTGGGGTTTAATTCCAGCATCCTTAATAAAATTTTGTCAACGGTCGCCTTCATCATATTCGAATTATAATCAATCATCGAAAGCGACTGTTGGGCAAAACTTAGTATGTGAACCGCTTCATTCAGGTCGCCCTTTATCGAATTCATAATGCATTCCGCATTTTCTTTATTCAAGGCCTTTTCGGCAGCGACGCTATGCGCCAGCATAATATTTGTCACCAACACTATCATAAAAGTGAAAACAACAAAAATCGAGGTTAGGGTAATTAATAAAAGCTTATTAAAAATAGACATTCTTGGTAATCTAAAATTCTTCATTCTTCCTTACCTCGCTTACTTCCATGATTTTACCGGACAAGATTACTCGTGGTTATTTTAAGTTAGACTGGGATGTCGCATATTATTTATGCATTTTACGAATAAAACAATTAAAATAATTTTTTTCTGACAATATGATTGGCTATCTTTTCCCGCAAAATTTCCGGATGAAGCGGCTTTGCTAAAAAATCGCAGGCTCCCAGCATAACGGCAGCAGATAAAGTTTCTACTGTGCCTTCGGAGGTTAAAAATATAATGGGAGTATCCTTATGCTCCTTGAAACTTCGTATAATTGGGATTAGATCAAATCCGCTGAGTTCCGGCATTTTATAGTCAAGCAAAAACAACTCCGGCGTTATTTGCTGTAAAAGCTTTTCGAGCATTTTTGGTTTTGCCAGAGTGAACACTTTGTATTGCTCGCTCAATACGGATGAAATTGTTTTAAGCATAACAGTTGAATCATCAATGGCAAGAATCCGTAACTTGCGGTTAGCCTCTCTTTCATCCAGTTGCTGCAAAACTTCTTTCAAGGATAACGATAGGCCAGGCTTGAAGTCGTCATCAAACGACAATTCATCTTCATCCGAAGCATCGGCCTTATCCGGCGGGTCATGTTTTTTTCTTGCCGCCATTGTTCGCGTATAGAGTCCGATAAAATCGCCTGATATTTCTTTTGCGCGGCCGGCGGCAGCTTTTGTATCGCCTCTATTATACGCGTCAATAATACTATTAATTTCAAGATATTTATCACAGCCTATACGAACCATCAAGGCTGCGATGTCCGATAAACATTCAACGGCTTTTTCATCAACAGCCAAGGCGGCGAATTTGGTTAAAGCCCCCGAAACCTCCGGCACAAGTCCCGTAAACCTTGACATCAAATTAAAGTATTCCTTGAGTGTTATCGGCGATTTAGCCGCGGCTATACTGCGTATATCGAAATCCCCTGATTTCAAAAGAGTCAACAAATCAAAGTCTTGATTGTCATTCATAATAATACCTCCTCGCTATACCATATCAAATAAAGTTTTGCTCCATTTGAGAGAAAAAAGCGCGTTCAGGTAACTGAACCTGTTTTATTCATTTTACGAATAAAGCAATTAAAATAATTTTTTTCTGACAATATGATTTGCTATCTTTTCCCTCAAAATTTTCGGATGAAGCGGCTTTACTATAAAATCGACGGCTCCGAGCATAATTGCGGTAGATAAAGTTTCTGATGTGCCTCCGGCGGTTAAAAATATAATGGGAGTATTTTCATGTTCCTTGAAACTTCGTATAATTGGGATTAGATCAAATCCGCTGAGTTCCGGCATTTTATAGTCAAGCAAAAACAACTCCGGCGTTATTTGCTGTAAAAGCGTTTCGAGCATTGCCGGTTTTGCCAGAGTGAACACTTTATATTGTTCGCTCAATACGGATGAAACCGTTTTAAGCATAACGGTTGAATCATCAACGATAAGAACCCGCAGCTTGCGGCTGGTTTCTTTAGCGTCCAATTGCTGCAAAATGTTTTTTAAGGATAATGATAAATTCGGCTCGAATTTATAATCAGGCAACAGATCATATCCATCCAAAGCGTCGGCCTTTAAGTCTATTTTGTTTTTTTTCTTTGTCGCCATTGTTCGAGTATAGAGTCCGGCAAAATCGTCTGATATTTCTTTTGCGCGGCTGGCGGCAAACTTTTTATCGCCTCCGCTATATGCGTCAAGAATACTGTCAATTTCAGCGACATATCTGCTACAACCTATACAGCCTACATCAACCAGTAAGACCGAAATAGCCGATAACCATTTAACAGCCGTTTCATCAGCAATAAAACCGATAAATTTAGTTAAAGCCTCGGAAGCTTTCGGCAAAAGTCCTGTAAATTCCGACAACAAATCAAAGTACTCACCAAGCGTCATTGACGATTTAGTCTCGGCTACATCGCGCACGTTGAAATTTCCCAATTTCAGAAGAGCCAATAAATCAAAGTCTTGGTTAGCGTTCATAATATTACCCCGCATTATAGCATCCGAATAAGGTTCTGTCTCATCTAAAAGAAGGAAGCACGAAAAGCAGACAAAAAACGCGATTCCCAGGCAACCGACCCCGTTTAATTTGACTGCCTTGCCAAGATTACAAGTTTATACGTTTACAGAGTAAGCGGAATCCGCATTTATCACACTGTCAACCATTTATTGCAAGAAATTATGGAAAATAACGCTATCCATAAGCCCTGTGAATTAAAGGAAACCATAGAAGGCAGGATAGGTTTGGTGGAAATTGAAAGTTTTTAGCCCTCCACACATCCCTGCATGGACACTTCACTTTTAACAAGCCTATTATCATTGATTGGCTTTATTTTTCTAATATCTGCAGGTTCATTGTTTTTTATTTCTGCCATCTCATAAGCCATCTGTAAACGCAAAAAATATCCCTGAGAAAGACCGAAATATTTGCATAAACGTAAATCCGTGTCTGCCGTAATAGAACGAAGCCCGCGAACAATTGAATTAATCCTATTAGAATGTACGGATATACCTCTCGCGATCTCGTTTTGGCTAATTCCAAGTTCTTCTAACATATCTAATAATATTTCACCGGCAGTCGGATTAAATCTTTTATTTGTCATTTTTAGCCTCTTTAATATTTTCTACTATATACTACATAGTATATAGTATTTATTGTAAATCGTCAAGTTAAATTTTAATGATAATCACATATTTCAACATTAAAAGCGTCTCTATCATTCCATATAAAACATATACGATATTGTTCATTGATACGTATAGAGTATTGTCCTTTTCTATCCCCTGCTAATGCTTCTAAATTATTTGATGGAGGAAACGCTAAATCTTTAAGATTAGCAGATGCATCAAGCGAACGGAGTTTTTTTATGGCTCTTTCTTGTATATTAGAAGGCAATTTTTTTGACCGGCCCTTATCCCACAAATACTCGGTTTCTTTATCTTTAAATGATTTTATCATGGATTTCTTTTGTTCGCACAGGGACTTTTGAAATAATCTATTTTATACTTCCAAGAACAATTATACAAATAATTATCTTTCAGGTCAATATCATTTGACTGTTTTGCTGTCTTTTGTTTTTTCAAATAGATATACCTTTTGCCGGGTAGCAATCATGATATTGAAGCGTACATTTTTCGAACAATCTATGAATCCGAATTATTCCCTTGCCATAAGAAGCGATATACATATAGATGGAAAAATCATCATCCGTTAATGCGGACAATAAACCTAAACACAGCGGAGTGTAATTGTATATGGAAAATATCCCATACGGGGATCATATTCGTCAGACAATGGATATTTCATTGCCGCCGGATACAGGTCAAGAAAATAGAGCAACCATCGCTTTTTGCGTTCACGGAGGAGGCTGGAGTATCGAAAATGGAGATAAAAAAGATTTTGAGGGAGATGGGACAAAACAAATTGTAAACGCCAATAATCTGGCTTATGTTTCCATTAACTATCGTGTAGTGGAAGACGGCGCCACATATAAGGAAATGCTTGATGATATACATGCCGCCATCACTTACTTGAAAAACAATAGCAATACTTATCATGTAAAGACAGATAAAATGTTTGTTCTGGGACGTAGCGCCGGAGGACATCTCGGACTTTTATATACTTATTCTCGAAGTAGTCCCATTAAAATTGCATGTATTGCATCAATGACAGGTCCTACCGATTTTTTGGATCCCGACCAAATTGCTCTGAATAGGACGAATAACGCGTTTCACTTCATAAATAAGTTATTAGGCACCGAAACCACTATGTTACAAATTGAAAATCCTGAATTTTTATTTCCCGTATCATGGTACGACGCTTCTCCTGTTTATCATGTAAACAAAAATACTGTTCCAACTGTCTTAGCATACGGAGCAAAAGACGATTTGGTTTCGTACAACAACGCTGTGAGGCTTAACAATATCTTGCGGGAATATGGTATTCCTCACTCTTTAGTAGCTTTTTCCAATTCCGGTCATGAAATGGATAAAGACCCTGAGCAGTTTCAACAATATTGCGCGACAGTATTACAGTTTCTCAATGATTATTTGTTTAATGATAACAACTGAGCGCAATCAAAAGTACGCTATATGTTCTCAAGGATAGCAATTACCGCACGCCGCCTCATAACACAAATTTATAAAAAATATAATAAAATAACACGATTTTAAATAAAATATTATTGACTAAAAAAGCATAATTCTTACTTTGGATACGAGGAGCGCCCGAATGAAGATAAAAGCAAAACCATTATTTGAGACGTTTTCGGCAATTGCTATATGCCTTGCGGCCTCGCTTTCCTTTGCGCAAGAAGATCAAGGTAAAGAAAACGCAAAAAACTCACGCTCAGGCGAAATTCTTATAAAAGATAAAAAAGCGGAAACCGGAACAGTCACTATTATTGACGGCAGCGCAGTCAAAGAGACAACAAAGACCGATGCCATAAACCTTATTTCAGAAAGGGTTCCCTCTTTTCATACGGGCAACAACCGAGTCATGGGCTTCGGATTATCGGGCAGCGGCGCCGCCGCGATGAGCATTCGCGGCGCAGGACTATCGGGCTGGGGACCGACTACCGGCATCCCGATACTCATAAACGGAATGGACGCGGGCATGATGGTCAACAATCATCCCGTGGCTGATATTTTTTCAATGAAGAATATTGAACGCATAGAGGTATTGCACGGGCCGCAGCCGGTACTTTACGGCGACGGAGCCTTAGCCGGTGTCATCAATATCATCACAAAGCGCAGGCAAACCGACGGATTCAATACCGAAATAGGAGGCTCTTACGGTTCATGGAATACAACCGACGATTATATCATGCACAATGGAAAAATTTCGGATTTTGATTACGGCATCTCGTATAATTTTCGT
>Ga0082212_10009340_pt1 | contig 12653 bp, 9 predicted proteins | sample TergutNt197P3_FD_71548 | JGI IMG/M metagenome (GOLD analysis project Ga0082212, IMG submission 71548) | Neocapritermes taracua P3 segment gut microbial communities from Petit-Saut dam, French Guiana - Nt197 P3 | ecosystem: Host-associated > Arthropoda: Insects > Digestive system > Gut ... | reverse complement strand
GAGTTCGACCTGAAGCAGGAACAGGATATGTTTGACGAAGGAATCAAAGACGGGAACATCGTTACGGCGGACACTCCGGAGGGTCTCGCTGAGAAAATGGGCGTGCCGCCCGATACATTTGCCGCGGAGATGAAGCGCTATAACGAGCTGTGCGCCGCGGGCGCGGACGAGGATTTCGGGAAGCGGCGCGAACTGATGGTCCCGCTGGATAAGCCGCCGTTCTTCGGCATGAAGTTCGGGCCGGCGCTGCTCGCCGTCGTCGGCGGGTTGCGGGTGGATACGGAGATGCGCGTACTCGATGAGCGCGGCGTCCCCGTCGGCGGCCTGCACGCAATCGGCAACACTGCGGGCGGCCGCTACGGGGTGGATTACCCCCTGCATGTGCCCGGAAACAGTTGCGGTTCGGCGCTGACTTTCGGCTATCTGCTCGGAAGAAGTTTAGGCGGCCGGTAATCGGGCTGCAGTTTCGCGGGGCGCCGCGGCTGTACTCTGATGAAGCGTGAATCGTCAGGCGGAGGCCGACAGACGCACATCCCGGGGCAGGGATAAAGCGATGGTAAAACATTGGGGTCGGCCACGCGACTTTTCACGCGAAGCAGAGTACAGACGCGGCGCCCCCTGAACAGTTACGCGGTGAGAAAAGTCATGCTAAATTACCTTAAAAATCTCTTGCTTTCCTATATGGGTGATGTTATTATTGCTGTGTTGATCCAAAAAAACAAAAGGAGACAGAATGAAATGAAAAAAGCAGTAGCTATCCTCTTGATCCTCGCGATGTCACTGGCTGTCATAGCCTGCGGCGGCGACAACGCTACGCCTGCCCCGTCAGGCGGAACCGACGCTCCCCCACCGGCGTCGTCGGCTCCCGCAGCCCCCGCGCCCGCTTCTCCCGCGGCCCCTGCAGCCCCGAGCGAAGGCGACGGCCCCGAAGGCGGCGTTGACATCCACGACGTGAACCCGGGCGGAGGCTCGGTCGGTTACGTCAGCGACGAAGTGGACCACTGGGCTCGCGCCCCGTATCACATCGTCTACTACAACTACCGCCCGACAAACGTAACGTTCCAGGTCACAGAAGCTCTTGAGATGCTCGGAGAGGCCTACAACTTCACGATAGAGCAGCTCACGGCTAACGGCGACGCTGACGCGTACGTAAACAGCCTCGCGACGATCCTGCTCAAAAACCCCGACGGACTGATAGTCGACATAACAATGGAACTTGCGCCGCGCGTCTCGGAAATCTGCGACGAGTATGACGTGCCGATCGTCTGCATCTTCAACAAAGCCGAAGACGTGGACGGAGTGGAGATCATCCCCGCCGTCGTCACCGACCAGTTCTACAACGGTCGCACGCAGATGACATACCTCGACAGCGTCTACAGGGATTACTGGGGTGATATCGACCGCGACAAGATCACTCTGCTCATCATGGACTGGTCGACGAACATGGACATCTATAACCGCGGAGTCGGCGCGCTGGAGAAGTTCCAGGAACTCTTCCCGGGCAACACCTACTACTACGGCGACACAGCGGCCGACAACCTCTCGGCTGAAGCCGGCACAAACGTTTCAAACGGCATCCTCTCCGCGCACCCCGAAGTGGAGTACTGGTTCATCGTCGGCACGGTCGAAGATATCACGCTCGGCACGGCCCGTACAGTTGAGAACCTCGGCCTTGAGGACAAAGTCCTTATGACAGCCTCAGGCGCCGCCATCCTCCCCGGCGAGTGGGACGCGGGTTATGACGGAATCTGGATCGCGAACTACGCGGTTCCCCCGTTCATGTACGCTGGCGCTTCCCTGTTCGGCCTGTTCGCTCTCATCGACGGAAGAGCCACAAAGTCGACGCTTTGGCCCGAGCATTTCCTCCCGGGCGACAGGGCGCCGCGTTACTCGATCAATGCCGAAATGATGTCCCGCGCGAATTATAAATCCTACCTTGCGGAGATCGCGCGCAGCTTCGGCGTCGAACTTCCCGGCTAATCGCTAATACCAGAATGCGCCGGTCAATATAATAGTTGACCGGCGCATTGACTTACAAAGGAGGGCTGTATGGTATGATCAACAGCGCTTTACTAAAGCGGATCATCAAATCCAAAGAGATGCTCCTTGTCCTGATTACGATTATCGTCGTACTGATCTTTACTTTTATCAACATTAACTTCGTCAGCGTCGGCAGCCTGCGAGGGATAATGCAGGCGATGAGTTCAGTCGGGATACTGGCTGTGGGCGTGTCCTGCCTGTTCATAGGCGGAGGCATAGACCTCTCGGGCAGTAACGTGCGGCTGTTCAGCGGCGTTGTTCTCGCGGTCATGATGGCAGCCGGTATCAACTGGGTCATCGCCGCCGTTACAGTTATCGTCATAGGCGCGTGCCTCGGCGCTATAAACGCGTTTTTTGTCGCGAAACTGCGGATGATGCCGTTCATTGCGACCATCGCCGTCTCAAACGTACTGCTGGGCCTGAACCTGGCTATAACGGCCGGCCAGAACGTCCCCGTTCCGAACGAGAAATTCTGGTGGGGCGGTTACTCTGTTTTCAATATTTTCCCCGTCCCGTTCCTGATCATGATAGTCCTCCTGCTCGCTTACGGGCTGATGCTGAGCAAAACCCAGTTCGGGCGCAACATCTACCTTGTCGGAGGCAACCAGGCGGCGGCGAGGCTCGCCGGCGTCAACCCGGTGAAGATCCGCTCCATCCTGTATATAAACAACGGAATAATATCGGCGTTCTCAGGCGTCGTGCTGACTTCGTACATGCATACGGCTACGCCGCAATCACAGTCTGACGCGCAAATGACCGCTATCACGGCCGCGATACTCGGCGGCATCGCGTTTACAGGCGGAGCGGGCGGTATGACGGGCTGTTTCATAGGGATAGTCCTGCTGCACGTATTCAATCAGGGCCTGAACTCACTGGCGCTGGACGCGTACTGGACTATCATCGCTTCCGGCGTGTTGCTCATAATAGCGATGGCCGTTGACTTTGTCAATGAGAAGTCGAGGACCAAGGCGCTCAAGGCAAAAATCGTCCCCGTCGCGGGAGCGAGGAAGGAGGGCGGACAATGATCGGTCATTTGGAGTTTAGCGGGATCAGCAAGTCGTACCCCGGCGTCCTCGCGCTGAACGACATATCGTTCCGTGCTGAGAGCGGGCGCGTACTCGCGCTGCTTGGGGAAAACGGCGCCGGCAAGAGCACCCTCCTGAAGATCCTGAGCGGCGATATCCAGCCTGACGCTGGTTCAATTCTGATCGACGGCGAAACCAAAGTGTTCAACACCCCGCACAACGCCATACAGTCCGGCGTCAGCGTCATCTATCAGGAGCGCCAGATCGTGCCCGCGCTTTCCGTTATGGAGAACATTTTTCCCGGCGCGCTCGCGAAAACAAAGCTGGGTACTGTAGATAAAAGGACCCTGCGCAGCGAAACAGAAGCGATCATAAAAAAATTCGGCCTGCCCATAGACCCGGACGAACCTGTCGGGAGACTATCGGTGGCATATCAGCAAATGGTCGAGATCATGAAGGCGTACCGGCGCAATTCGGACATCATCGCTTTTGACGAGCCGACCGCGCCGCTTACGGACACAGAGATAAACATCCTGTTTGACATCATCGGGCAACTCAAACAGGAGGGAAAAATCATTATCTACGTCTCGCACCGCCTCGCGGAGATTTTCCAGGTCACTGACGATATCGTCGTGTTCAAGGACGGAATGCTCGTCAAGGCTCTTACAACAAGCGAAACAAATGAGCAGGAGCTTATCAAGGCGATGGTCGGGCGCGATATCGGCGACACATACGCGAATCTCCGGCGCAACGATGATATCGGCGACGTCCTGCTGGAGGTAAAGGACCTGCGTACCGACGTTCTTCAGGGAATCAGTTTTTCCGTGCGAAAAGGCGAAGTCGTAGGCCTTGCCGGACTCATAGGCGCAGGCAGGACAGAAGTCGCGCGCGCGTTGTTCGGGGTGGACCATATTATTTCAGGCGAAATATATTTTGAGGGCGAACAGGTCAAGTTCAACGAGCCTAAAGACGCGATCCGCGCAGGGCTCGCCCTTTGCCCCGAGGATCGAAAAGACGACGGGTTGATGCTGTTCCGCTCCATACGCGAGAACATCACAATGCCGGTCCTCGCGAAGGTCAAAAAAGGATTGTTTTTAAATCGCGGCAAGGAGAACGACGTCACGCAGGAGGCGGTGGACCGCTTCACGATACGGACGCCCAGTATCAACAAAGTCACTCGCGAACTATCAGGCGGAAACCAGCAAAAGGTAATACTCGGAAGATGGACCAACTCCCTGATGCACACGAAGCTGCTCATTCTGGACGAGCCGACCAAAGGCATCGACGTCGGGACAAAAGCGGAGATCTATCAGATGGTGTGCGATTTCGCCAGCGCCGGGCTTGCCGTCATATTCATATCGTCCGAGCTGACTGAGGTCATCAACGTCGCGGACAGGATCGTCGTCATGCACAACGGCCATATCACAGGCAGCGTCACCAGGCAGGAGGCGACGGAGGAGAATGTCCTTTCGCTCGCCATGCTGGCATAAGAAGGGAGTAGTGATTATAGTATGAAAAAGCAATCGTTATTCCTGCGAATCATCCACAAGAGGATCGTAGTTATGATCCTGCTGCTCGTTGTTCTTGTCGTCGTATTCGCGATCATGTCAGCTCCGAACAAAAGCATACTGGAACTAGGCGGCAGTCTTTTCCTGAATCCCAAAAACCTGATGAACATACTGAACGCGACGCCATTATCGGTGTTCCTGACTACCGGCGTCGCCCTGCTGATGATCTCCGGTAAACTCGATTTTTCCACGGGCGCCAACGGGACGCTGTGCGCGATGGCGATCGCGTATGTCCTGCGCGCGGGAATGCCGCTCTTGCCGGCGATTTTCGTGGCGATGTTCGTAGGAGTCCTCGTCGGTTTCGTAAACGCCGTGCTTGTCAACGAACTCCGGATGGCGCCGTTCATCGCGACGCTCGCGACCAGCTACGTAGCGACAGGGCTGGTGTACATGCTGGCAAATAAGAAAACCATAGATATCATTAACCCGATCCTTCGTAATTACGGGAAGTACATGATCTGGGAATATATCCCGGTTTCTATGCTTTTCGCGTTCGGGTTCATGATAATCGCCGGCGTCATTTTGCACAAGACTAAATTCGGCCGCCAGATTTACATCGTCGGCAGCAACCCCCAGGCGGCGATGTTATCGGGCATCAATCCGAGGCGGATGTCGTACACGCTGTTCATGATATGCGGGCTGTTCTCGGCTTTCGCCGGCATCACATTCGCGGCGCGCCAGCAGTCCGCCAACATGCTGGGGATCACGGCTGCGCGTTATCAGGGCATAACCGCGGCGGTGCTGGGCGGCATCGCGTTCGGCGGCGGGACCGGCGGCATGGCGGGCGCGTTCGTCGGGCTTCTGGTACTGAATACATTCAGTAACGGCATGATGGTCATCGGTTTCAGCCCGTACTGGCAGAACGTCGCAAACGGGTTGCTCCTGATCCTGGCGCTGATGCTGGACTTCTTCCAAAAGAAGCAAAGCGAAAAAGTGATTGCATAGAAAAAAGGGCGGTTCAACCGCCCTTTTTCATGCGCCGGGTAATAGAGAATAGGTTATCCCTTCATCGCCTGATACTCGCAGGGGATGCCGGACTGGCATTTGCCGCAGCCGTAACGAGGCTCGTGCTTCTCGCACATTTTCCTTATGAACGCGCTGCAAACGCTGTGATCCTTTCCCACCCTGTCCTTGAAATGCGCCTGCGCGGGACACTTGCGCACACAAGCGCCGCAGCGGTTGCAATATCCCAGCCAGTCGTCGTAGTCGCGGGCGTCGGGTTCAAGGTCCCAGTCCGTGACTACGCTTATGAGCCGGCCCGCGCAGCCGATCCTTGAGATAAAGTTCGTCGACATACCGAAGGTACCCAGGCCTGTGACGACGCCGACGTGCCGCTCCGACCAGTTCGTCGAAAACGCCGGAATGCTCTCTGTCCCCGGCTGCGGGGGGCCTCCGACGCGCATCATGAATCTGGGATCCGTATAAGGTGTTACCGCCTTATACCCCTCCCCTATCAGCGCGTCCCTGATCCTCGCGCCGAGCGCCAGCAGGTATCTTTGTCCATCGACGCGCGTATACAGCCACTCGATCGCAGGCTCTTCGGGGTCTTTTTTATTGGCCTCGACAGTCGAGTGATTATACGGCAGGAAGAATGAAATAACGGTTTTCGCTTCCGGCAGCCAGTCTGTAGGAAGCAGGTGGTGTTCGCCGACGACCTCCGGCCGCTTTATATTCATAAAGCCGGGTTCATCTGCGCGGCAGGCTGAAAAAACTGAGCGCTCAAAGAATTTCATGCCCTCAAGGCCTCCGAAATCCTCCTTCACGAACATTTCGGGCACAGCCCCCCTGTTGCTCAGGTTATCTCTCGCGTAATTGTTTTTTCCGGTATTCTCGCTTGACATATCCGTGCTTTCCGGCGAACCGAGGATGTTTTCACCGGAAGTGTCGCAGAATTCGTCAGCGATTTTCTGAAGTTCTTCTCTTGTCATTATCTTATGACCATTCCTTTCCCCTATTACCTATAACCTGCGCGCCGGCACAGCGCGCTCTCCCTACATTTTCTCGTCGATGAATACGTTTTGCGCGCCCTTGCTGAGGCCCTTCTTCTTGAAATGGCCGCCCCATCCCCCCGCCGGGCAATACGTCTGGCACCTTCCGCAGTTCCATGAAGTAATGTGCTGAAGCCCGGCGCCGTCGATCGGCATAGTTTCTTCCGCGGCGGCGAGGTCTTCCCTTGTCGGTTCTTTTTCCGGCAGATAATCGTCGCGCCCGCCGAGTTCCTTCGTCATCGCCTGGAGGGCTTTGCGGCACTTCGCGAAGTGTATCAGCGGATATTCATATACCTTGCCGTCGATCTCAACGCGTTCAAGTTCTTTTGTGCCCGGCATGGCAAGCGCTCCCGTCGGGCATACTTTCGCGCATATGCCGCAATTCGTGCACAGGCGCGGCCCGTCGTACATCGGGTCGGGTTCGATATCCAAAGTGGTCAGTATGACTCCAAAGCGAATTCGCGAGCCGTACTTCGGCGTCAGTACGATTCCCATGTATCCGAATTCCCCGAGCCCGGCGGCGACGGCGGAGTGGCGGATACTGACCTGCAATCCGTTAGTCATCGGGCCGGTCGAACACGGCGTCGCGACCTCGTCCGCGTTTCCTTCGATATAACGCGCGACCGCGTAGCAGGCGTATGTGAGCTCAAAATTCGGTATCATCGAATATCCGTACGTGCCGTATATCCCTTTCAGGTCCTTGCGCCCGTCCTCAAATGCCCTGAAGTTCGCCTGAATAACGCCGTCGAGCAGATGGACGCCTATCACGACGACCGACCGGCAGCCCGGCAGGACGTCGCACGGGTTTCGCCCTTCCGGCGACGTTTTGAATCTCTCTATGTTCGCGACGCCGCACACGTCCATCCCCAGTGACTTCGCGAAATCCTTGATTTGCTCCTTTGAAATACTCATCTGTCAATTCCTCCTTCAAGTGTATTATACGCCTCAGGAAACGCTTTGTGAAGCTCTGAAATCATCACCCATCGCAATTCTCGTCATATAACAGGAGATTTCACGCATTTTATTGCCGGAAAGCAGATCAGAAATCTTCATGAGGTTTACAGGTACCAATCCAACACATGCCTGTTTTCTGCCGGTCGCCGGATCAAAAATGTCAATGTACTGCGGTTTGGGCTCATCTGTCAGCGCGGGATATATGATAGTCGCCCTGTATCCGCCGACGCCGCTTAGCGCATAGATTGCCAACTGATATAGCATATTGTTCGGCAGCCCGCCCGCCCATATATCCCGATATTTCGCGTCCAGAAGATGTGTGACGCGGTTGTTCCGGCGTATCGCGAAATCGGGGCGCGGCACCGGATCTCGTCTTTTGTTGGGATTGTTGCGCGGATCATACGCAAACAGATGTTTCAAATGATACTGGTCGATCATCGTGTATTCATCCGGCAGGGTCTTCAACAGTTTGGATACAAGCGCTTCGAAGAACAGGTTCATATCGAAAAAGAAGCCGGGTAAAGCAAAGCTCCCGTCCTGCGTTTCCAGAACCGGCGCGTTTGCGGTATATAACATCTCAATTATTGAAATAACAGGTTCGTACTCGTCTGTCATCCGGCTGACAGTTCTTTTTGCCCGCGCCAAAACTCCGCCGTCCAGTTTTACCGGCGATACCGATTCCGCAAGAATGCCTATGCTTTTTGACAATGCATGTTTCAGATTTATGTCGTTCGCCATTCCATGCGCCAGCCGTAAACCGGCGAGCAGCACTTGATTCAGCAGGATATCGCTTTCACGCCGGTGGTAGTGGCATGGTAAAGTCTCCGCAGTTATACCGCCGAGCGCCGCGACACGGGCAAAATCTATTCGTCCCCGTATAGCCGCAAGATCGCCGGAACGATACCTGTAGCCTTTCGCTGTCCCTCTTCGCAGCATCTGCTCCACAGCTCCGTGCAGAGCATAACTCAACAAGTCAAACAGGCCGGCGTCGCCTATCGGATACTGCGCTTTGTCAAAAAGGGATAAATCCCTCAAACCATAAGCGTAACTCAAAAGCCGGACCAGCGGCATGCCATTGAGTTTTGGCAGGACGTGGATCGTGAAGTCGCCCAGATCGACGCGTCCGATAAATGAGTTGCTTCGCACTTCTATCCCGTTTATCAACTCTGTTATCGATAGTATTCCGCGTCCGGAAATAATGCCCGCAAGTTCCCTGTTACGCTTTGACGTAAACGCCGCATTCCCGAGGAAGGCAGTATCCCATTCGGGGAGAATGCATGAAACGCTCATATTTTACCGTTCATTCCTTAGTTACGCCGCGACAGCGATGTTCCGGTTCCGGTCAGTCACGCGCGCGTGGCCGGGTCTCCCCTTTTAAACTTCATCGCCAACGGTCTGTTCATCATCTTCCGGTTCCGTATCTTCCGGTTCCGCGCCGGTTCGCTGGATTCCGGGGCATAGCTGCAGCAACGCGTTTTCAAGTTCCGAAAAATCCCCCTCAAAAAGCTGATATTGCAGCGTCTGGCTTGCCCTGTCAACTATACCGGTCCCTAGAATTTCCGCCATCATTCCATAGTCCCCGTAGCAATACTCTTCTATCAGCGGCAAGATATCCTCCGATAAAACCTTCCTGAACAGGTCAACAGAAGAAATTGCTTTCTCGTCTTTCATAAAATACGAATGCCCGATTTGCAGGTTTCTGGCGTCTCGTCCCAGGTTTCTGCAGATCCTTTCATTGAGCTGTTTCAGCCATTCCGCAAGCGGGATCACCCCGAAGTACGCCCCCGACAGCAAACCATATTCCGGTAAGAACTCAATAAAGCCGAACCTTCTGCGCAGGGCGGTATCAAGCAGCGCAATGGAGCGATCCGCCGTGTTCATAGTTCCGATAATATAAATGTTGCGGGGTATCTGAAAACTCTCTCCCGACACGGGAAGCGTAAGAGCTTTACCTCGCTTGTTATGCTCGACAAGCATTATCAGTTCGCCGAATATCCGCGAAATGTCACCGCGATTGATTTCATCAATGATGAGGAAAAAATCATTCTCCGGCCGGGCTGCGGCCTCTTTGCAAAAGCTTTTGAAAATCCCGTCTGTAAGTTCAAACTGTGTATTGTTGTTAATGATTTTCGGTTTTATTCCCTCAATAAAATCCTCATAGCCATAAGAAGGATGAAAACAGCACACGCGGACAAACCCGCTGTTCCGCCCGTCTCCCGTAACGGTAGTTTTCTCTGTTTCATTCAGGTCGCTGAAAGGCTTTCTGAAATGTTTGCGCGCCGAAAGCTCGCGGGCAGCTTTTTCAGCGTAATATGTCTTTCCTGTACCGGGCGGCCCATACAAGATAACCTGGGATTTGCGCTTCAGAACGTCTTCAATACGTCTGACCGTTTCGTCGAGAGGCGGCAACGGCTTGTCATCGCGCGCGATAACCGGAGGTGTTGTAATCCCGGCGTTGCTTGCGGCAAGTTCGCGCAAGTTGAGGATGTTGTCAAAGTTCTTGTATTGCCTCATAGTTGACTGGTTGTTTTCTTTTGGGTCTTTCAGCTTTGTCCTGCCTGCGTAAAGCCATTCCACCGGCCGGATGTGCGGAAAATCCAACTCGCTGAAATACTCATACTCGCCGGTAACGCGGCCGACGCCAAGAAGTGTCTCCCCGTCGCAGGCTGCAACTAGATCGTTTACTTGCATACCTGTCAAAAACCGGAGCATTTCGTTGACCTGCCGGCTTGCCAGAGAAGGGTTGGTGTTCCACAGCGACTCGTAAGCATTTCTCAGATTCTTTCTTGTTTGTCCGTCATTGTCTGTACGGTATGCCTGCAAGTCTCCCATTTCCTTCCAACCTATTGAGACGTACTCATTGGAATACATCAGGTCCCACATACTTGCTTCAGAATGTCCGTCGCGAGTACCTATCCTGAAGTAGTTAATAGGGGGTCCGTACAGAGCGCCTATTGCATGTTCAGCGTGCAGAGTCGGCATCGGTAATTCCTTGGTTATTTGAATCATCTGCCCTGTAAGCGGGTAAAGCTGATCCTGGGATACAGGTTTTATACCCAGGCATAAAAGTATGTGCTGGTGATAGAACGCGGAATGATATTGATCGATGGTTTCCGGAAACAGCATGTGATAATACTTGTGGATCCAGCCGTAGCGGCCCGCTTTGTACTCCGGCTCTTCATCGAGTTTCCTCTGCAATGTCTCATATGAGGCAACGCTCAGATCTTCAAGTCCCCGAATCAGTTCCGCGCCCCTAAGGATCGCATCCCTGATGTCGCTGCCGATCCGTATCGCTTCATTCAACCGCAGTTCCTGCTGTTTGTGACCGACTACCCATTTTTGGTCTGCTTTACGTTTATACATTATGTATTTCAGCGCTACGCCGCCCGCAATGCTGCCAAACATACGGGTATTGAAGTCCTCGTCTTTTTTAAATTCAAGCCAGTATGCCAGGCTGTCTTTATTCGATACATTGAAAATTGTCTCGATCAGGTCCTCACCGTGCAGGCTTTCGAGTATACCCACGCCAAACTGCGCCTGAAATCGCCTGTAGTCCTGCATGAGTTCTTCTTCCCGCGTGAGTTGTCCGCTTTCCAGCATCTGCTGCCGCTTTTCAATTATCTTGTCTTTTTGCTCATCAGTGTAGAAAGAGAAAAACATACAATCTCCCCTCGTCGGCATTCGCGCCGCTTTTCGTTGAGTATACCATGTCCTTTGTGACCAGGCAAGAGTTAACTGTCCCGAATAACTGTCCCGAAAGAGCCGAAGATTGCGGACAAAATGACGGTATGAAAACAGAGCGGCAGTTTTTATATCAAAAATTCAACTTGAAAAAATGATATGCAAACCGCATCGTCACGCCCCTAGCGCCCCCGAGCGCTACGCACTCGCCCGCGCCCCCCACCCGGCGTTCGCTCAAACGTTATCTGAATAAGTGTAGATATCCCCCGTAGGCGACTTGGTGCCCACGGGGGATATTGCTCTGCCCCCTTTTTATACCACTGATTCTCAGTTTGCGTCTTGCAGTTTTTCTACATCCTTGCGGGACAGTCCAGTGACTTTGCATATCTTCTCGATCGAATCTCCGCTTTTCAGCAAGTTCCTTGCTACCTCTATCATGCCCGCTTTCATGCCCTCGGTTCTGCCTTCGGCCCTAGCCTCACGCCTTGTCTCCTGAACGCTATAGTTGTCAATGTGCGTGAACATCTCCTGTATCCTCCTGTCATATAGGTGCTTCGTCACTTTCTCTATCTCTTCCCCCGGTACGTCGATCCTTGTCAAGAAGACTGTTATCACGTCCGCCAGCAGTTTGTTCAGGTGTGGCGGTATGTTCTGCTTCAGTTTCTCAATGTAGCCGTCGGGAAGCTTGCTAAGTACACTGATGCCATCTGCTGTTCGGATCTTGTCTATTATCATGATCAGCGACAATGTGTTGCCAAAGCTCGCGATGTCATTTTCGCCATATTCGTTCAAGTCGACAAGCTCATACTCGAACTTCGGGATGTATTTGCCGAACACGTCGCTCAGCTCCGTCTTGTTGAGGAAGTTCGTCTCCGCAGTCCATTTGTCCGCGCCGTCGTAGAACACTATTGGCAACACGGGCGGGTATTTGAAACCTTTTGCCGAGCTGGCGCTTTTGTTGTCCCTATTGGCCTCCTTCTCATACTCGTGCAGTACCAGTGAAATGTACTGCAGCATTTTGAAGCTGGCGCGGTGGTTAACCTTCGACTCGTGCTCCACTATCGCTATCACGAATAGCGGCGCGCTCCCCTTCAGGTTGATTCGCTTCACGGTGTCCGAGTCTTTTCCGTCCTGAAACAACGGGAGGAAGCGCTCCGTGATGTCCTCGATGTCCGCCGGCTGCACTTGCTTCAGCATATCAACGGGGATGTAGTCCCGGAGGAACTCCACGAACAGTTCCGGCTCGTCAAATATCAGCTTCAAGCTGTTGTCTTTCGCTTTGTGTATCGTTCTTGCCATGCATCCACCTGCTTGCTTTCCCTGACGCGCGCTGCCCCGTAACTTTATTATTATGTATAGACAGCATAGCATAAATGCAACGTTTGTACAATGATAAT
>Ga0082212_10009339_pt1 | contig 12653 bp, 17 predicted proteins | sample TergutNt197P3_FD_71548 | JGI IMG/M metagenome (GOLD analysis project Ga0082212, IMG submission 71548) | Neocapritermes taracua P3 segment gut microbial communities from Petit-Saut dam, French Guiana - Nt197 P3 | ecosystem: Host-associated > Arthropoda: Insects > Digestive system > Gut ... | reverse complement strand
AGCGTGGCCTTTAGGCCACGCTGGCGGAAGGTTGTTGCTCTGATACGTGATATGACCTGTACCAGAAGCTGCAGTTACAGTTTGATGTACTCCTGATGATGGGTGCGATAGACGCCCGAAACACGTAGAGTAATTTTGCAGTAAATAAATACCTGCGTACTGTTGCATCTCGTTGGATCTTATTAATAAAGAGTTACGATGCAAGGAACCATGAATATAAAAGTACCTGTACGTGTTTCTTACTGATTACGAGCAACACGTGGAAGCTACTACACGAAATGCATCATAATAAGGCACAGTAATTTATCGAAAACGTAAAGCTACCACGGGGTTGTGCACTATTTTCCGACGTTATGCAGAGAAAGAAACACAGACCTATTTATTCAACATGTATACCACGGAGAAGTACGCCTCGACCAAGTAATCAAGCCAAAGAGCAGTTGAAGACCATGAAATCACATGTCCTGAAGTTGAATGCCTTTTTATTAACAATCAAGACTGTCTCATGGTCCATTATTAACAAGTAGTTGCTATTATTATACAAGGAATATAGTTCTGTGTTATTGAAAACACAATGGGTGGGCCAAAGCGGATAGGTCCACTACTCAAAGCGAATTAAAGTCGCATTAGTTTGTGGAGTGGTTAGACGCGATGAGCGGGAATTAAGCATGGGACAGAGGGCTGTCGTCATTTTGTCACAAAAACAAGACGAATATACATCTGAACCCAGAATAAGTGGCATAAGAAACGTTCCAAGTGACTGCCCTGAAGGAAAAAATGCTGGCACCTAATACAAGGAAGAACCAGTAGAATTAGCCTGCTACTACGCGTCGCCCCCACCAAGATGACGATGATGAAGACGGTGATGACCGCCAGCGCGGAGATCGACGAAAGCGCCAGCAGAAGGAATACGGTACCCGATATGTTTTCTTTTTTCATCCGTTGTCTCCTTCGATCAGCCCTTCGGTCATCAGGATCCTCTGTCCCTCGTCTGAAAGAACATAGTCAATAAATTCCCTGGACGGGCCGGCGGGTTCGCTCAGCGCGACAAACAGGAAGGAACGGTATAACGGGTAGCTACCGTTGATCACATTGTCCCGCGTGGGGGCGACGCCGCTCAGTTGAATGGCCTTGACCGGCTTTTCGCCGACGTCCACCAATCCCAGCGAAATAAATCCGATCGAATGCGGATCGTCGGCGACCAGCTGCCGCACCGCTCCGTTGGAGCCTTGCACGATGGCTTTCGGCGTGATCCGGCGGCCGTTCATCACCAGCTCCTCAAAGGCGCTCCGCGTTCCGGAGCCGTCCTCGCGGGCGATGATGTGAATTTTGGCGTCCGGGCCGCCCAGCTCGCTCCAATTGGTTATGTCGGCCGCGTAGACGCCGAGGATCTGCTCCGGCGTGAGGTTCCCGACGGGGTTGCGGGGATTGACAATGACGGCCAGCCCGTCTTTGGCGATCTCCCTTTTCCATAAGTGCTGTTCCGATTCCTTTAGGTTACGCGAGGACATACCGATGTCGGCGGTTCCCGACTCGACCGCCGTGATGCCCGCCGAGGAACCGCCCCCCTGGACGTCGATGATCTTGTCGGGGCGCAGGATCCCGTATTCCTCCGTCAGTATCTCGGCATACGGCTGCACCGAAGTGGAGCCGGCCACGACCACCGCCGCCGACTGCCGGTCACAGGCGGACAGGAAGAGAAGCAAAACCAATGCCGCGGCGGAAGCCCTTGTTCGCATCATCCAAATCTCCCCGTTATATAGTCCTCGGTCAGCTTGTCCTTGGGATTGATAAACATTTCGGAGGTTTCGGAATACTCGTGCAGCCTTCCTGTCTTGTTTTCGTCGATCATCATAAACGCCGCCATATCGGATATCCGGGCGGCCTGCTCCATATTGTGGGTGACGATGATGATGGTGTACTTCTTCGCCAGTTCCGCCATCAACTCCTCGATCTTCATGGTGGACTCCGGATCCAAGGCGCTGCAGGACTCGTCCATCAGCAGGACTTCCGGCTCCACGGCCAGCGCCCGGGCAATACACAAACGCTGCTGCTGCCCCGTGGCAAGGCTCTGGCCGGGTTTGTGCAGTATATCTTTAACCTCGTCCCACAGCGCCACCTGAGAGAGGCTCCGCGCCGCGATCTCTTGCAGCGCCCGCTTGTTTTTCACGCCGTGATGCCTCGGGCCGATCACGATGTTGTCGTATATGCTCGCCGGAAAGACATTGGGCTTCTGGAAAACCATGCCGATCTTCCGCCGCAGCGCGACGACGTCGGCGTCCCTTCCGTAGACCGGCCGGCCGTTGAGAAAAACGCCGCCTTCCACCTTGACGCCGGGGATCAGGTCGTTCATACGGTTAAAGAGCCGCAGCAGGGTTGATTTTCCGCAGCCGGACGGGCCGATGATCGCCGTGATCGCGCGCGCCGGGATATCAAAGGTAATGTCCCCCAAGGCGCGGAAAGCGCCGTAATACAGGTTGACCGCCGCCGTCTTGATCTTGGGTTCCCGCTGAGCCGCAAGCGTTTCGTCGCCCATTCCGTACATCCGCCGCCCCTCTGTGTTTGTCGAATATGGAAAGATAGCCCCGTTTACTATAGCATAACAATGTGGCGATGGCAACAACATTCTTGCCCGCGTCCGCGGCCAAAAAAATATTTAATTTTCCCTTGACACGAGAATATACTTTTGCTATGATAGATACATCGTCAGACGATGTATCGTGTGCGCAGCGGTATATCGCCATGACAAAACGGAAGGAGGGCGCGGCATTGTCTATCGCATCCGACCTGATTCGGGGCAACACCGATATGATTATCCTGGCGCACCTGTCAAAGCGGGACAGCTACGGGTATGAAATCAACAAGATGATCCAGCAGGCGTCCGGCCGGCGTCTGGAGTTGAAGGAAGCCACCCTGTACGGGGCTTTCCGGCGGCTGGAAGAGGCCGGCTGCATCACCTTTTACTGGGGCGACGAAAGCACGGGCGCGCGCCGCCGGTATTACCGCATCACCCCCGCCGGGCGGGTCGCGCTCGTGCAAAGCCTGCGGGACTGGGATGAGGCAAAGGACATCATCGACACGCTGATCCAAAAAGACAACGATACTGATGGAGGGGAACTATCATGACCGAGAAAATCAAAGCGCATGTGGACGACCTGCTCAAAGACGCGCCGCGCACCCGGCGGGTCGTCGATCTGCACGAGGAACTGCTTTCGGGCTGCCTCGACAAATATGCCGACCTCACCGCGTCCGGCATGAGCCGGGAGGACGCTTACAACGCCGTGATCGCCGGGATCGGCGACGTGGACGAACTGATCGGCGGCGCGCGCAAAGACCCGCCGGACAAAAGGCTGCTCGGGCCGGTAAGCTCGTCGCTGTGGTCGCTGATTACGCTGGCATACCTGTGCCTCGGCTTCCTGTTTAACTGGTGGCATCCGGGCTGGCTGATTTTCCTGTTCGGCGCGCTTATGCAAAACCTGCTGACCGCCGTCTTTACCGCGCCCGGACGGCGCAAAGGCCCGCTGAACGGAGCGCTCTATATTGCCGCCACCATCGTTTTTCTGATTTTCGGCTTTTGGACGAATCTGTGGCACGTCGCCGTTCTCGTGTTTGTGCTGGCTGTGTCGCTGCAGCAGATCCTGCGCCTTGTTATGGTTTGGAGGGACAACTCTTGAAAAAAGCGGTTCTCTCTGTCGCGATTGCGATATGGAGTTTATTGGCGCTGTTGATTCTGGCCGTCCTTATTTTGGGGCTGTCCGGCGCGGGCGCGCCCGGCTGGGTCCAAAAACTGCCGGGCTACGGCGCAACATGGAAAGGGGATAGTTCAATGGTTGTTTTCGGCAGTAATGTCATGCTGATTAAGGAAGACAGCTTCCCTCTCGCCGGGATCGGCAACCTGTCCGTCACCGGCACTTACCAGTCGATCTGCGTCACGCTGAACGATACCGACAGGCTAACGGTGCGCCATTACGACTACGACGCCGCCGACGGGTTTGTCTCGGATACGGCCGGCGGGACGCTGGGCATTTCCACGCAAAAGAGATTGATGATTAACCTTTTCAGCATCAACGTCAACAATTGGCCCCGGCTGGAAATATCTGTCCCGCGCTCATACGCGGACAAGATTTCCTTTACCTCCACCTCCGGCTCGGTCAATATCGAGGAGAACGCGGCCTGGGGCGACACGTCGCTCCGCTCTACCTCCGGCAGCGTCCGGGTCAAAGGCGCGCTTTCCTGCGGCGGCTTGCAGGTTTCCACCACCTCCGGCTCCATCCGCTTCGAATACGACGTTACCAGCGGGGATACGCAGTTCAAATCCACGTCCGGTTCGGTCAACGCCTCGGGCCGCCTGAATTGCGGCGATTTGTGGATTTCCACCACCTCCGGGTCGATCCGGCTGAACGGGGAGATCACCGGCGGCGCCGTGGACGTCGGCTCGACCTCCGGCGGCGTCCATATCGACAGGCCCGTCCGCTGCGAGCGGTTGAGCGTCCAAACCACCTCCGGCGGCCACAGGCTCTCCGACTGCGATGTATCCGGCCCGGTCAACCTCAAATCGGTGTCCGGCGGGATCCGGACGGGACATATCATCGGGTCGGAGATCACATGCAAATCCACCTCCGGCGGACAGACGCTGGGCGCGCTCGAGGCCAAAGGAGCGATCACCCTGAACGCCGTGAGCGGCAGAATCCAGGCCGACGCGGTGCGGTCGCCGGAGCATACGATCAAAACCACGTCGGGCGGCATCACGGTCGGGGAACTGACCGGCGCCGGCGAAGTCAAAAGCGCGTCGGGCCGCGTCAGAACAGGGCCATAGCGTCTTTCTTCATCTTTTTTGACCTTTTTCCGCTCCCGGTATTGACGGGGGCGGGTTTTTCTGCTATAATCCCCATTGTGTAGTTTGGACGGGGGCTGAAGAATATGTCCCGCAACCCCAAAGACGGGCGAAAAGACGCCGTCAGGGCTTTCTCAGTCCTCGCGCAAATAGGGATTCAGATTTTTGTCTGCGTGGCCGTCGGCGTTTTGATCGGCCAATGGCTGGACGACCGGCTGGGGACGTCGCCGTGGTTTCTCCTTGTGTTTTCGTTTCTGGGCATGGCGGCGGCGTTCAAGTCTATGTACGACATGGCGAAGAAATGAGGACCGGTTATGAGATTGTCCGCGCCCGCGAAGAGGATGGTTTTGGTCATCGGCGCGTCGTCCCTGGTCATGATGGGAGCCGGAGCCGTTTACTACCGCTCTTTCTCCGCCCTCCTGTTTGCCTTTGGCGTCCTTATTATATCGGTTCTCAATATCGGCAAGGTATTCCTTATGGAACGCGCCGCCAAAAAAGCCGTCGAACTGGAACAGAGCGGGACGGCGAAAAGCTATATACAGATGCAGTATTTTTTTCGGTTTCTACTTACGGGCGTTGTCTTTATCATCCCGATGACACTGGCAAAATCGATGGACGACCCCGCCGGCATATGGGGCTCGCTGGCCGGCGTCTTCACCTTGCAAATCGCCGCGTTTTCCGCGAAATTCCTCAAGACGGAGGTCAAAAAACCGGAGGGAGAGGGTGACAGCGCTTGAGTTTTGACATTGAAATACTGAAAGTATTCAAACTGGGCGGCCTGGACGTATGGCTCACCGAAACGATGATAAGCACATGGATCATCATGGGCATTCTGATCGCGCTCGCCGTCGCCGTCCGTATCACTCTGAAAAAATTCAGCGACATTCCCAAAGGGTTTCAAAACGTCATAGAGGCGGCCGTGGAGTTTTTTGACAAATTTCTCCGCGACAGCGCGGGCGAAAAGCTGACCGGTTTGGGCAACTGGTTTTTCACGGTCATCGCGTTTATGATCCTTTCCAACATCTCCGGGCTGTTTTTCCTCCGCCCGCCCACCGCGGACTGGAATGTCACGGTCGGTTTCGCGCTGGTGACGTTCGTGCTGATCCAGGTCATGGGCGTCCGGTATAACGGGATGGCATATGTCAAGAGTATCTTCCCGAACCCGTTCCTCGCGCTGCTCAACATCATCGGGGAACTGGCGCGCCCGGTTTCGCTGAGTTTCCGTCTGTTCGGCAATATCCTGGGCGGGATGATCCTGATGAGCCTGATCTACGGCGTGGCTCCGGTTTTTGTCAAGTTCGTCATCCCTTCGGCGATCCACTTCTATTTCGACCTCTTTGCCGGCGCGTTGCAAGCGTATATATTCTGCGTACTGAGCCTTTCGTTCATAGGAGTGGCGGCGGCTCAAGAATGACGTATCCCGCACGCGGCCGCGTGTAATATAAACAAAACGGAGGAATTACCTATGGCATTTCTGATGGCATTCCTGACAGCGATCCCGCCTGAAGCGATGGAGGCGGTTGCCAGAGTCTTCTCGTTCTCCGCGATAGGGGCCGGCATCGCCGTTCTCGCCGGTTGCACGGTCGGCATCGGCCAGGGCCTCATCGGCGCCAAAGCGATCGAGTCGATCGCCCGTCAGCCCGAAGCCAGAGGCAGCATCACCAGCACGATGTTCATCACGATAGCGGCGTCGGAAACCAGCGGCATCTACGGCTTGCTGATCGCCATCATCCTGCTGTTCGCCAACCCCCTGGTGGGCCGTTTCCTCGACGTCGTGGGACTGGGTTAAGAGCGCGACATACACCTTACAAATAAAGGGTGATACGATTGTTTACCATCGTGCTTGCCTCCGCCGCGCCGGAGGGGCGTCTGTTTGGTTTGGACGGCCAGACGATCATTCAGGTCGTCGCGCAGCTGATTAACGTCGGTTTTTTGGCCTTTGTCCTTTCCAAACTCCTCTATAAACCCGTCGGGGAATTTATGGCCAAACGCTCCGAGCGGATCCGGGGCCAGTTGGAACACGCCGAGGACGAATCGGCCAAAGCGCAGGAGTTGCGGTCCCTCTACGAGCAAAAGCTTCAGGAGATCGGCCGGGAACGGGACGCCATCTTGGACAAAGCCCACAGGCAGGCTCTCGAAAACGGCCGCCAGCTTCTCGCCGAGGCGAAAGCGGAGGCCGACGGGGTCAAGTCCCGCGCCCAGTCCAGCGTGAAGATGGAATGGGAACGCGCCCAGGCGGAGATGAAACTGGCGATCCTCGAGATTTCGGCGGCCATGGCGGAAAAAATGGTGACGCTCTCGGTCGACAAAGACGCCCACGAGCGCCTGTTCAGCGAAACCATGGCGGAACTGGAGGGCGTGTCATGGCGAAGTTAAGCGCCAATTACGCGGCGGCCCTCTTTGAACTGGCCGTGGAGGACGGCGCGGAGAACGATTTCCTTGAGCAGGCCGTCTTGCTGCGCGACCTTTTTAAGGACGCCGGCGCCAGACGCGTCCTTGTGCATCCGCACATCCCCGCCGCCGAGAAGCGCAGCTTTTTCGGCGAAGCCTTCGCGGGAAAGCTGCATAAGGATTTGCTTTCATTTATCTTTCTGGTCGTCGATAAAAACCGCGAGAATTATCTTCTTCCCGCCCTCTCCGATTTGATCCTGCTGATCGAACGGCGGCAGAGGAAGACCACGGCCAAAGTGGTGAGCGCGGAGGCGCCGGACGGCAAACGGATCGCCGCGCTGAAGAAGCTGCTGGAGCAAAAACTCAACAAACAGGTGGAGATCACCGTGAAAGCGAACCCGGCGGTCATTGGGGGGCCTTATATCCAAGTGGACGGCTACTTCATTGACCGGACGGTAAAACGGCGGCTGCGCGATATGACAGCCGACATGAAAGAGAGGTGCGGCGCGTGACGCTCAGGCCCGATGAAATCAGTTCCGTCATCAAAAAACAGATCCAAGCCTATTCCTCAAAGCTGGAAGTCTCCGAGGCGGGCAGTGTGATCCAGGTCGGCGACGGCATCGCCCGCGTTTACGGGCTGGACAACGTGATGAGCGGCGAGTTGCTGGAGTTCACCGGCGGCGTCAACGGTATCGCGCTCAACCTTGACGAGGACAGCATAGGCGTTGTTCTGCTGGGGGCGGACTCCCTTATCAAAGAGGGCGACGCCGTCAAACGCACCGGGCGTATCGCCGAGGTGCCGGTCGGCGACGCCATGCTCGGGCGCGTCGTCAACCCGCTCGGGGAACCGATCGACGGCAAAGGCCCCATTCAGGCCGCGGCGACGCGGGAAATCGAGCGTATCGCCCCGGGCGTTATCGAGCGCGAGGAAGTCAATGTGCCGCTGCAAACGGGCATCAAGGCGATCGACTCGATGGTCCCGATCGGGCGCGGCCAGCGCGAGTTGATTATCGGCGACCGCCAGACCGGGAAAACGGCGATCTGTGTGGATACCATCATCAACCAAAAGGGCGCGGGCGTGCTGTGCGTTTATGTGGCCATCGGGCAGAAAGCCTCGACGGTCGCCCGCATCGTCCGTACCTTGGAGGACGCCGGCGCGATGGAGTATACCGTCGTCGTCGCCGCCACCGCCAGCGACCCGTCGCCGTTGCAGTATATCGCGCCGTACGCGGGGTGCGCGATGGGCGAGCAATGGATGGAGGCCGGCAAGGACGTCCTCTGCATCTACGACGACTTGTCCAAACACGCCGTCGCTTACCGCGCCCTGAGTTTGCTGCTCCGTAGGCCGCCGGGCCGCGAAGCCTATCCGGGCGACGTATTCTATCTGCATTCTAGGCTTTTGGAACGCGCGGCGAAACTGAGCAAGGCGCGCGGGGGCGGTTCGCTGACCGCGCTTCCGGTCATCGAAACACAGGCCGGCGACATATCCGCCTATATCCCGACCAACGTCATATCAATCACCGACGGGCAGATCTATCTGGAAACGGAGTTGTTCAACAACGGCATCCGCCCGGCCATCAACCCGGGGCTTTCGGTGTCCCGCGTGGGCGGCGCGGCCCAGATCAAGGCGATGAAGAAGATCGCCGGCCCTCTCCGCGTTGAGTTGGCGCAGTACAGGGAACTGGCGGCGTTCGCGCAGTTCGGTTCGGATCTGAGCAAAGACACGCTGGACCGCCTGCGGCACGGGGAGCGCATCGTGGAAATCCTCAAACAGCCGCAGTACGAGCCGATGCCGGTCGAGAAACAGGTGCTGCTGCTTTACGTTCTGACGCACAAGTACTTCTCCGCCGTGCATGTGGAACATATGCAGAAAGCGGAAAAAGAGTTTTTCGAGTTTGTCAGCGAGCGGCACAGCGGTATCCTTGCCGAAATCAAGGAAAAGAGAGAGGTTTCGGCGGAGTTGGAGGCGAAGCTGAAGTCGGCGGCCGAGGAGTTCTTGCTTAAATTCTCCTCCTCTTCGTAATCATATTCAGAGATAGGGGGGTGACGCCGTGCCGTCGATGAAAGCGATCAAGCGCAGGATCTCGAGCGTACACAGTACGCAGCAGATCATGAAAGCGATGAACTTAGTGTCCGCCTCGAAACTGCAAAAGGCCAAGGCGTTGCTCAACGTCATCAGCCCGCTGTACGACAACGTCAAGCTGGTGATGGACGGCGTCCAGTCCAGCGACGAAGCGGCCGGCAGCGTCTATTTCCAGAAACGCGACGTGAAAAACATCGCCTATCTTATCCTCACCGGCGACCGGGGCCTGTGCGGAGGGTACAATCTCAATTTGTCGAAGGCCGCGCTGGCCCTTATCAATTCCAATGACGCGCAGGAGAAAATCATCACCGTCGGCGCGAAGGGCTGGGAGTATTTCCGCCGGCGCGGGAAAAACATCGTCAAGCGGTACGATTCCGTGCAGGAGTCGGTCCGGTATGAGGACGCGGAACGCGTCGGAAAACGCCTTATCAAGATGTATCTGTCCGGCGAGGCCGACGAAGTGCATATCGTGTACACGCATTTTGAAACGGTCCTTTCGCACGAGCCGCGCAGCGTCAAGGTTCTGCCGCTGGGCAAGGACCCGGGCGCGGAAACGGCGGGCGGTATCATGACCTACGACCCCGATGTCCCTACATTCATGGAGTACGCGGTGCCGATGTACCTCAACACGGTCATTTACGGCGCGATGGCGGAATCCAACGTCTGCGAGCAGGCGTCGCGGATGACCAGCATGGACGCGGCGGCCCGCAACGCCGAAGAGATCATCGATGATCTGACCTTGGCCTATAACCGTAAGCGTCAGGGCGCGATCACGCAGGAAATCACGGAAATTGTTAGCGGAGCTAATGCCATACAGTAAGGAGCGGTCGGTTTGGCGGAGAAAAATGTGGGCAAAATCCTGCAAATCATCGGCGCTGTATTAGACATCCGGTATGAAGATGAATTACCGGCGCTTTACAATGCCATAGAGGTGCATAACGGCGATCAATCCGTTGTGCTGGAAGTCGCGCAGCATCTTGGCGACAATGTTGTGCGCTGTATCTCGATGGGTTCCACCGACGGCCTTGTCCGCGGGATGGACGCCATCGACACCGGCTCGCCCATTTCGGTCCCGGTCGGGACGGAGACGCTGGGGCGCATGATGAGCGTCCTTGGCAGACCCATCGACAACAAGCCCGCCCCCGAGACGAAGGAATACTGGCCGATCCACCGCAGCGCGCCGGGCTTTGCCGACCAGACGGCGACGACCGAGATGCTGGAGACAGGCATCAAAGCCATCGACCTGCTCTGCCCCTATTCCAAAGGGGGCAAGATCGGCCTGTTTGGCGGCGCCGGCGTGGGCAAGACGGTCGCCATCATGGAATTGATCTACAACATCGCCACCGAGCACGGCGGGTATTCGGTCTTCGCCGGCGTGGGCGAACGTACCCGCGAAGGAATCGACCTGTACAACGATATGATTAACTCCGGCGTCATCAACAAAACCGCCATGGTGTTCGGGCAGATGAACGAGCCGCCCGGCGCGCGTATGCGCGTGGCTTTCTCGGGCCTGACGATGGCCGAATATTTCCGCGACGTATCCCTGCAAGACGTGTTGCTTTTCATCGACAACATCTTCCGGTACGTCCAGGCCGGCTCCGAGGTTTCGGCGCTGCTCGGGCGCGTCCCCAGCGCCGTCGGCTACCAGCCCACGCTGGCGACCGAAGTCGGCAGCCTACAAGAGCGGATCACCTCGACCAAGACCGGCTCGATCACGTCGGTGCAGGCCATCTATGTCCCGGCCGACGACTTTACCGATCCGGCGGCGGCGACCACCTTTGCCCACCTCGACGCGACGACCGTCCTCTCCCGCGCCATCGTTGAGATGGGGATTTACCCGGCGATCGATCCGCTGGAGTCCACCAGCCGTATCCTTGACAAAGCGATCGTAGGCGCGGAGCATTACAATGTGGCAAGGGCGGTGCAGAGCATCCTGCAGCGGTATAAAGACCTCCAGGACATCATCGCGATCCTGGGCATGGACGAACTCTCCGAAAACGACAGGCTGATCGTTGACCGCGCCAGAAAAGTGCAGCGCTTCCTGTCCCAGCCGTTTTTCGTGGCCGAGAAATTTACTTCCATCCCGGGGAAGTACGTTCCGATCGCCGAGACGGTGCGCGGCTTTGCCGGGATTATCGACGGCAAATACGACGACATCCCCGAAGGATATTTCCTCAACAAAGGAACAATTGACGAGGTCGTGGACGCGTATAAAGCGGAACACGCGGGAGAGTAGCCTATGGCCGGAAAACTCCATTTACGCGTCATAACGCCGGAGAGCGTCAAGCTGGATGAGCAATGCGACATGGTCATCATGCGCTGTACCACCGGCGACATGGGCATCCTGCCGCGGCATGAGGCATGTTCGGCCATCCTTGATTACGGCGTACTGCGCGTCGTCAATGACCAAAATGAGCGCCACATGGCTGTTTTTGGCGGTATTGTACAGGTCAAGGACGACGAGGTGACGTTGCTGGCCAATGAGGCGCAGTGGCCGGAGGACATTGACCGGACGCTCGCCGAAGCGGAACGGGAAGCAACCGAACGGCGGCTTCAGGAAACCGGGGACGCCGTCGAGATGCAGAGGCAGCAAGTCTCCCTGCGGCGGACGCTGGTGCAGATCGAAGTCAGTTCATACCCCCTGCTGAGTGTAGGCGGCAGCCACAACAAGAGCGACAACTAACCGGGAGAGCGCCTGTTGGGGCGCTCTTTCTTCGCTGTCATAACAAAGCATCTCCGGACATACATTGAATCAAACAGTCCTGTACAAGGAACAGGAGGGGTCATGTATGCCGGAAAAGCGGAGGGCGCCGCGTCTTCTGCTGACAGTGGCGGCCGGATTGCTGGCAAGCCTTTTCACCCTGCGGATGGGGGAAACGTTCGCGGCGCTCAAATTGCCGTTTTTATTCCCCCCGGTTTGGCTGCTGCCGGCCGGCTGGGCCGGGGCGCTCCTCTGCCTTGCGTCAGCCGCCGGCGCCGCCGGCGAACGAAAAATCGTCAACGCGTTCTATGTCTCGCTGGGGCTGACGGTCTGCTGGGCCGTCCTGTTTTTCCGGCTGGACGCAACCCTCGCGGCCTTGGTCAGCGGCCTGCTTCTGACCGGCGTCTGGCTGCACATGAGGCGGCTGCTCGGCCCCATTTCGCCGAAAGCGAAGAAACTGATGCTCTGCTGCTGTATCTGGGGCGGGTATCTGGCCTATCTGAACGCGGGGATTTGGCTCATGGGAGTGGACAGATAGCGTTTAACATGATATAAAAAAGCAATGAGAAGAGGAGAAATAAGCGAGAAGAAGAAATGCCCGCAATGCGGAGCGGTTGACAGCCAAATGAAAAATGGGTGTAATC
>Ga0082212_10009338_pt1 | contig 12654 bp, 11 predicted proteins | sample TergutNt197P3_FD_71548 | JGI IMG/M metagenome (GOLD analysis project Ga0082212, IMG submission 71548) | Neocapritermes taracua P3 segment gut microbial communities from Petit-Saut dam, French Guiana - Nt197 P3 | ecosystem: Host-associated > Arthropoda: Insects > Digestive system > Gut ... | reverse complement strand
TACGAAGCCGCCCGTCGCTACCTCCCCAACCCCGAAGATTACGACTTTTTCAATATTTTGAACTGGACGGAGGCGGATATTAAGGCGGGGAGGTGATTTTAATCTGGTGAATAAAAACACTCCTCCGCAAAAAAGGCAGTTTATAACTAAACAAAATAATTCATTTTTGTATTGTAGAGATCATGACAGAACAAACGCTAAAAGAATTACTTGATGAGTTGGTAAAATCTCCAAAAGAGAGAGAATGTTTGGAATTCAAGCTCAATTTTCATTCTGCCGAAGAAATTGGAGCGTGTATTTCGGCGTTGTCAAATGCTGTCTGCATTCAAAATCAAGAAAACGGCTATCTTGTGTTTGGCGTTGAAGATGCTACACATAAGATTGTCGGCACCACTTTCAGAGCTAAAACTCATAAAAAAGGGAACGAAGAATTAGAAAACTGGCTGGCTCAACGATTAAACCCGCGCATTGATTTTACAATATATGAATTTGATTATAAAGAAGATAAACATATTTCTCTGTTTATTATCCCTGCTACACAAAATCGCCCTGTAACTTTTTTGCACCAAGCATATATTAGAGTTGGAAGCATTACACGAAAATTATCTGATTTTGAAGAAAAAGAACGAAAAATATGGAATACAGGCGATTATCAGCTAGAAAACGACATTGCTAAATTGGGACTTTCCGCTTCCGATATTGTTCGGTTGTTAAGCGCCGAAACTTATTTTGAACTCTTGGAAATACCCTATCCGAGCAATCAGGAGGGAGTTATTAATAAATTTTTAAGCGAGCAATTAATTGTTAAACAGGCAAAAGATTATGCTATTACCAAATTAGGTGCGATTCTTTTTGCCAAAAATTTGAATGATTTCGATGGTTTGTCCCGAAAGTCGGTACGCGTGATTGTTTACAAAGGAAAAGGGAAAATCGAAACGATACGAGAACAAATTTTCACAAAAGGATATTGTGTCGGATTCGACAATATGTTAGAATGGATTAACGGGCAACTCCCTGCAAATGAAGTGATTGGAAAATCCAGAAGAATAGACCAGCGCGCTTACCCTGAAATTTCCATTCGAGAACTTGTTGCGAATGCTATAATTCACCAAGATTTTGAGAAGAAGGGATTTCCAATGGTAGAAATATTTTCCGACAGAGTGGCAATTTCAAATTCAGGGCAACCATTGATTGTACCTGAACGTTTTATAGATGAATATGTTTCCCGTAACGAAAAAATGGCAGACTTGATGCGAAGATTGCATTTTTGCGAAGAAAAAGGTAGCGGAGTTGATAAAGTCATTGCTAATAACGAGGTTTACCATTTACCGCCCATTAATATTTTAGTAGATGACCTGCGAACTACAGTGACAATCTATTCTTATCAAAAACTTTCGGAAATGAGCAGAAAAGAGAAGATAAGCGCTTGTTATCAACACTGTTGTCTGCAATATATGCTCAACGAAAAAATGACAAATCAAACTTTGCGGGAACGGTTTGAAGTGGAAGAAAGGAATGCCGCGATTGTATCAAGAGTTATCAAGGACGCATTATTGGAAAAAGTCATCAAAATAGATGATCCTGACAGCAAATCTCGAAAATTTGTAAAATACATTCCCTTTTGGGGCTAACTTTATTTGACTGTTATTTGATAGAATGTTTTTTAAAAATGTAATGAAAATATAATTACAGAACTCTTTTTAGAATAAATGATTGATAATCAATAGCCTTTAATATAACAGCAATGAAATTAAAAAATAGATTCTTATTTGATGGTTATTTGATTAAATACAAAATTTAATGTAGCGAAATGTAACTGAAAAATTGTAATAAACCCCATTAAAAATGAAAAAAGAAACCATAACCCTCACCTACACAGAATACACAACAGTGTCGGAACTTGCTGACAATGAACGTTTTTTGATTGAGCAGGCGCAACAATCGGCAAAAGACGCTTATGCGCCTTACTCCAAATTTCACGTTGGGGCGGCTGTTTTGTTGGACAACGGCGAAATCATCACCGGCAACAATCAAGAAAATGCCGCTTACCCGAGCGGGTTGTGCGCCGAGCGCGTTGCCGCTTTTTACGCTATGGCAACACATCCGCAAAGAGCAATAACGGCAATCGCCATTACAGCATTTTCCGATGAATCTGTGTTGAAAATCCCGCCTTTCCCCTGCGGAGCCTGCCGACAGGTGTTAGCCGAATACGAATATCGCCACAAAAAACCTATTCGTTTCATCCTCCACGCGCAATCCGGAAAAACAATCATCATGGACGGCATCGATAATCTGTTGCCGTTTCCTTTTGTGGGGTAGTATCAGGAGTTAGAAGGAGTTAGACTTTTAGACACAAGACTGTTAGACTATTCATTCGTAATTCGTAATTCGTAATTAAATTGTATCTTTGCACCATTAAAAATAAAGGTAAAATTATGAAAAGAGTAGTTATCATTTTTGGAATTATGGCATTAAGCATTTCGTTGTCATTGGCTCAAACCGAAATGAATAAAACAGATGCCAACGGCAAACAACAAGGCAGTTGGGAAGAAAAAGGAGAAAATGGCGTTGTAGTAAAAGGATGGTATAAAGACGGGCAAAAGTCAGGCGCATGGGCGTCTATTCAGTCAAATGGGAAGGTGGCATCGGTCGAAAGTTACGTTGACGGAAAGAAAAACGGCATTTTTATCACCTTCGATAACAACGGCTATCAGGCAGAGATAAATTATTATCAAGACGACCTGCTCAACGGCGTCAGTTCCAAGTATCAAAGTAACCGTTTAATCTCCGAAATTTCTTACCTCAACGGACAAGAACACGGAGTGAAAAAACTCTACTATTCAACCGGAAAAATACAAAAAGAATCGAACATGAAAAACGGATTGATAGATGGCGTCGTAAAATGGTACAACGAAGAAGAACAGATAATTGCCGAATACAACTACTCCAAAGGCGAATTTCACGGCGAACAAAAAACTTTTTATTTCTCCGGCGCTGTTCGAACCAAAGAAACATACAACAACGGAAAACAAACCGGCGAGTTTCTTGAATATTTTGAAGACGGCGCCATAAAACGAAAAGGCAGTTTCGACAAAAACGGAGAAAAAGATGGCGAATGGACAGAGTTCGACCAGACAGGCAAAAAAGTCAAAACAGAAAAATATAAAGCAGGAACCCTACAATAACACTATTTTGTTGATTTTCAAAGACATCGAACTTGCCGACAGACAGGTAATCGAAAAATACCTGCAACAGGAAGATGCACATCTTCTCAATTATACATTTCAAATACCTTTTCTCTATCAACCGATTTACAACTACCAATATGCTGTTTATCAAGATTTTCTGTTTTTAAAAACCTGTTACAAAGGAAATCATGCATTGTTTTTCCCGATTGGCAATGGAAATCTCAAAGACGGATTTCAAATGATAGAAAAATATGCACAAAACCAATCTTTCAACATACAATATCATTCACTTACGCCGGAACATGTAAAACTGATGGAACAACTATTTCCAAATCAATTTGATTTTTTTCCTCTTCGGGAACGTTTCGAATACATCTATTTAAAAGAACGTTTGGTAACATTGAAAGGACGAAAACTACAATCAAAACGAAACAATATCAACTACTTAACCAAAAACTTTGATTGGAAATACGAAGTTTTGAACGACACCCATATCGAAGATTGCAAAAAGTTGGAACAAGCATGGAACACCGCACAAGGAACCACACAAGGAAGCGATTTGGAATTAGAAAATCGCGCTACTATGCGCTGTTTTGAACATTACAAAACGTTAGACATCGCCGGAGGCGTCATTCGACTCAATGGAAAAATATCAGCCTTCTCGTTTGGATGCCGCCTGAACAGCGATACCTATTTAATACTTTTTGAAAAAGCGTTTCCAAACATCAGAGGCTTATATTCCGCTATATCTCAACAATTTGCACTTCACAACGCCGCATCCTGTACCTATATTAATAAGGAAGAAGACTGCGGAGACCCCGGCTTACGCATTGCCAAAATGCAATATCACCCCGATATTTTACAGGAAATTTACTGCGCACGAAGAAAATAATTTAACGTTGATAAAAAAAAAATTTCATTACCATGCTAACCAAACAAAAAAAATCTTATTTTTGTGCAAAATTTTGAAGGTGAATATGACAATTTTTTTTATCAGAAAAAATACGATGTAACATATTCTTTTTCAACAGATTATAATGTATCATTGTGAATTAAAATAACATATTGTTAAAAAAAAATGAATATTATCGCACAAAAATGTATGTAGGTATTAATATTATGTGTAACTTGTGCCACTTTTTTATAGAATATAATAACGTACTAAAAAATAGAATAACATGAAAATTAAAAATTTACAAATCAATGTTTTAGCACTATTATTTGGATTTGCAGCGTTCTGCTTTGTGAACAAAATTGAAGCAAATAATGCAACCAAATCGCCGGAAGGACAACAATTTTTTGACCAAAACGGCGACGATGTTTCAAATCAAGGTAAAAAATCCACCAAACGAGCAACAGCAGCCATCGGTTGGGAGTCTCATGGACCTCATGATGTGTCGGGAAAGGTAACTTCCGTTGTACACAATTCTTCAGATCCTTTAACCGTGTATGTTGGAGCAGCACACGGTGGCGTTTGGAAAAGTACCGACGGCGGTTCGAGGGATTGGAGTAAAATTCCGGTTGAAGGCAACAAAAACCTTTATGTTACCTGTTTGGCGCTTGGAGACAATGTTCTTTATGTAGGAACAGGAGGCGATTTTATCGGGCAAGGTATTTATAAAGCCGAAGGAGACGGAGCGTTGAAATTGATGCAAGGGACAGAAAATTGGTCTAATGTATCTGAAATAGTTGTTTCCGGCAATAAGGTATATGCGGCTACCAGTCAAGGTCTTATGAGCTATACCGGCGGAACATGGAACGTTTGTACCGGCACAAAAAACGACAATGCCGTAACACTCGACGGTCCAATAAAAGATATGTCTATTAACGAGTCCGGGTTAATAATCGTAGTCATGAATAAAAAAGAATGTTATATATCAAAAACGGGCGTATTTAACGAATTTGTATATAACAGATATCAAGATAAATACAAGCCGGACAATCCGGTCGAAACACATACAACGATATTCTCTAAGGCTGATAATATTGCTGTTACAACATCACCTGCGGACAATAACATACTTTACATCCTTGTAACAGGAGAAGATGGTAAAGCATACCGTGCATACTTTTCCGAAGATAAAGGCGAAACATGGGAAGTTATTTTACGTTGGTTTTTGGGTAATGATTTTATAGACCCGTTAGAAAAAAACGGAAAAAACATCAATAATATATATGCAGACCCGATAAACCCCCATATTTTATATGTTGCTTCCCGTAATATATGGAAAGGGCAACGTTATACGTCCGGTTTATACGATTTTGGACTTTCAGCCATATCTTATTCTGATTTGTTCGTAGACCATCCTTTGTATTTACATAGCAATGTTCGTTCTATTGATTTTTACGAATCTTATGAAGACGTTTTTAGAAATGCTTATGTTGCTACTGATGGCGGCGTATATAGAATATCCATGTGGATTTCACCACATATTTATTTAACAATGGCATATCCTTTACATAAAAAAATGATTATCGGCTCATATAACCATATAAGCGCTAATAATAAAGGAGAAATTCTGATGGGTACCCCAATGCTTGGCGTACAAGCAATGGATTCATTGACAAATAATCCATTCAGCGCTCGTTATGTTTGGGATCTTCAACCTGGTGAACACCTATATCAATCGGAAGGAATGGGAGGCGCTTGCGCTATTTCAGCCGTTAATGAAAGATTTTATATATATTCGCTCATGTTAAACGATGCATTAGTTTTTCGTCGCACAGTTGATAGAGGCAATTCATTTCAACCATATAGAACGGGGCACAATACACCGGGAAATGGAGAATGGTTTGACACTAAAACGATGCTACCTTCTACTTCCCTTGCCCCAAAATATGATGCACCGATGATCATGTGGGAAAATTTTGAAGATACTCCTACAAACGATTTTGTTTGGTTTAAAGCCGACACAACTAATAACTTCTTTACAGGAGACAGAACTATTTATGCTCCAAGTAAGAATTTTGGTTATCCGATAGAATATCCGGTACCTTCCGGTTTTGCTCACGGAGATTCTATATTAGTTCCTGACCCTATCCAAAATAGAACGTTTGTCGGGTTATACAGTAACAGTGGAGCCGGTAAAGTTTTTATGACCCGCGAAGCATTGAATTATGACAAATATAGCGCTGCAGATACAGCGGCAGGCGGTCCGGGAATGATGAAATGGTATCAAATAGCAACATTAGAGATAAAAGACACCGTTTCTGCTTTTGCACTTTCTGATGACGCCAATACACTTTATTTCGGCACAAAAATAGGAAATATACGGTGTTATACCAATCTAAAACAGGTTTATAACTCTGATACCATGGTTCAAAACCATCTTTCCTATACTTTCACCAATAAAAGAGTAAAATCTATGGCTGTTGACCCGACAGACGTTAACCATGTTGTTGTTGTTTTGGAAGGCGGTGGCGATAATATTTATGAAACATTCGATGGAATGTCCGATCCGGCTACTTTCAATCTTATTAAAGAAGGTTTACCTAATAACGTATATACTGTAATCTTTCCAAAAGGCACTAAAAAAGGCACTATCATGGTAGGAACAGAAGAAGGCATTTGGATAAAAGAAAGCGGTTCAGAGTGGGTATTCGGCGGATTAGATAATATTCCCGTTATGACTTTAACACAACTTACCACCTATCGTCCGGGCGTAAAAAATGTACCTTATCTCGATGCTGATAAAGGAAAAATAAGAATCGATTATCCCAGCAACAATAAATCGTACTTAACCATCTACGCAGGTACCTATGGATCAGGCATTTTCTCAAGCACTGCATACGTTGGAATAGATGAAATTCCGAACAATCCCACCAAAGAATCCAATGCGTTGGTTATCGTTCCAAATCCTGTTACCGATGTAGCCACCATTGAGTTGGATATGACAAAAGGCAACGCTACCATTCAAGTATTCAACATTGACGGTCGTTTGATAAAAGAACAAACCGCAAAAACCAACGTCAACACCATTAACTTCAAAGATTACGTTCCCGGAACATACATCATTCAAGTTATTCAAAACGGCGCTATGAAATCGGGAAAAGTTATTAAACAATAGATACAAGTTTCTAAACATATTTTTTAAAAGAAGGGCGTTTTATTACGCCCTTTTTTCTATCAAATTCTTAAAAAAACAACTGCAAAATGAGTAAAAACAAAACACAATGTTTAATCATCGGTTCCGGTCCTGCCGGTTATACAGCAGCCATTTACGCCGCCAGAGCAGATATGAAACCGATGTTATTTGAAGGGATACAACCCGGCGGACAACTTACCATTACCACCGAAATAGAAAATTTTCCCGGCTTTCCCGCCGGAATCACAGGTCCCGTTCTTATGGACGAGATGAAAAAACAGGCATTGCGATTTCATACCGATATAAGAACCGGCATCGTAACAAAAGTGGATTTTTCACAACGTCCTTTTAAGGTATGGATAGATGACAGCGAAGCGTACATCGAAGCCGAAACCGTTATCATCGCAACGGGAGCCTCTGCACGCTGGTTAGGCTTGGAGTCTGAGGAAATATATCGCAAAGGAGGCGTGTCGGCTTGCGCTACATGCGACGGATTTTTTTACAGAGGCAAAGACGTTGCCGTGATGGGCGGCGGCGATACCGCCTGCGAAGAAGCCGTTTATCTATCTAAAATATGCCGAAAAGTCTATCTCATACACCGTCGCGACGAGTTGCGAGCCTCCAAAGCAATGCAAAAGCACGTTTTGGAAACGCCGAACATTGAAATGGTATGGAGTAGTAAAATTGTTGAATTTTATGGCGAAAAAGATGGCTTTGATGTACAGTTGGAAGGCATTACGGTAGAAAATTTAATCAGTTCCGAAAAACGTAATATCGAAGTTGAAGGCGCATTTATTGCTATCGGACATCAACCTAACTCTTTCATCTTCAAAGGAATGATTGAAATGGACGAGAATGGATATATCATCACCAAACCCGATTCAACGGCAACAAATATTCCGGGCGTTTTCGCAGCAGGAGATATTCGCGATACCAAATACCGGCAGGCTGTTACCGCCGCCGCTTCCGGCTGTATGGCAGCCATTGAAGTTGAACGGTTTCTTACCAATGAAAATTTACGTTGAACTGTTTCATTCAATCAATAAATTTTGTATTTTTGCACCCCTTTTTGGAAAGATGCCAGAGTGGTCGATTGGGGCGGTCTCGAAAACCGTTGTACCCTTGCGGGTACCCAGGGTTCGAATCCCTGTCTTTCCGCAACATAAACAAAAATTTTAAAGAAAAATCCTGTAAATCAATGATTTATGGGATTTTTTGTTTTTGGGGAAACACCTCTTTATCCTCTTAAATTGCATTTGACAGGTGGAGTAATCGGTGGAGTTACTCCGAAACAACGTCCGGCGTAATTTTTATCATCAAAACGCCTTTTGAGACGTTGGAATTTTCCGTTACAAAAATGTCTTGAACGGTACCGTCGATGGGCGAAAGTATTTCGTTGTTCATCTTCATGGCTTCGAGCAGTAAGAGACAATCGCCCTTTTTTACCGTGTCGCCGGGTTTTACAAAGATGCTTTTTATGGCGCCCGTTATCAGTGAATTGATTTCGCCGAGGTCTTTGGGTTTCCATTTTTTACTTTGTTGAAAATATTTGGGTAAGACGGTTTTATAAACCGTTCCGTCTATTTCCAAATCGGAAAGAGAAAGCGTTTGAGTTGCTTTTTTGGCTTTTTTTTCGCTTTTTTCCCTCTTTTTGCTGTCGCTTTTTTTTGCTTTTTTAGTTGTAAGAGCCATATTTCATCTTTTTAGAATGGAGGAACTCCGTGTTTTTTCTCCGGACGTTTTTCAACTTTATTTTTGGCGATAGATAACGCATGTGAAAGAAAATGTCGCGTTTCTTTGGGTTCAATCACCGCATCAACATAACCGTAAGCGGCTGCTACATAAGGATTTGCGAATTTCTGTTTATACTCTTCGATTTTCTGTTTGCGCATCTCTTCGGGGTTTTCGGCGGTAGTAATTTCCTTGCGGAAAATGATGTTGGCAGCGCCTTCGGAACCCATGACGGCGATTTCGGCTCCGGGCCAAGCGAAGACAAAATCGGCGCGCAAATGGTGCGAACACATGGCAATATATCCTCCGCCGTATGCTTTCCGTAAAATGACGGTGAGTTTGGGAACGGTTGCTTCGGAGTAGGCATAGAGCAGTTTTGCGCCGTGACGGATGACGCCGGCGTGTTCCTGATCGATGCCGGGGAGATAACCCGGAAGGTCAACCAGCGTTACCAACGGAATGTTGAAAGCATCGCAAAAGCGCACAAAACGCGCCGCTTTATCGGAAGAATCCACATCTAAAACGCCCGCTAACACCAACGGCTGATTGGCTACAAAGCCGACCGTTTGCCCGTCGATACGTCCGAAACCGGTAACTACGTTGGTAGCAAAAAGTTCTTGCGACTCCAAAAAAACAGATTCGTCAACAATAGCGCGGATGACATTGCGGATGTCGTAGGGCATGGTAGAATCTTCGGGGACTATTCCGGTGATTTTACACGATTTAGATGGTTGTTTGGGAGAAAAAGTCTCTGCACTTTTTCGGTTGCTCCACGGTATAAATGCGAGCAACTCTTTGATTTGACGGAAACATTCTTCTTCGCTTAACGAGAAAAAATGCGCATTGCCGGTCAATTCGGCGTGGGTACGGGCGCCTCCCAGTTCTTCCTGCGAGATGTCTTCACCCAAAACGGTTTTGATGACTTCGGGTCCGGTGATAAACATTTTCGAGATTTTATCTACCACAAAGACAAAGTCGGTCAAAGCGGGTGAGTAAACGGCGCCGCCGGCACAGGGTCCGAGTATGACCGAAATCTGCGGGATAACGCCGGACGCTAAGGTATTACGGTAAAAAATCTCGCCGTATCCAGCCAAAGCGTTCACGCCTTCTTGAATACGTGCGCCGCCTGAATCGTTGATGCCGATGATGGGAACGCCCAATTTTAAGGCATGATCCATGATTTTGGTGATTTTTTTGGCGTGGGCATAACCCAGCGAGCCGCCTGCCACCGTAAAGTCCTGAGCATAAATGCAAACGGGATAGCCTCCGATGGTGCCTGTTCCGGTGATAACGCCGTCGCCGGGGAGAAATTTTTTATCCATGTCAAACTCTTTTCCGGCTTGTTCTACGAAAAGGTCGTACTCGTGAAAAGAGTGTGGGTCGAGTAGTGAGATAATGCGCTCACGTGCTGTCAGTTTGCCGCTTTGCTTTTGTTTTTCAATGGCAGAAGAGCCGCCGCCTTGCAGCACTGCTTGCATCCTCTTCTTCAAATCCCACGTTTTTTCTTTATATTGCATATTAAACGGTATTAGTTACACATATAAAAACAGCGGCAAAAGTACATGTTTTTTTTGTACTGCCGCCTATTTTTTCTGTAAATAACATTTTTTTGACATTCGATTAAAATATCATTTATTTTATATTCGGATTTAATTTACATAAAACAGGCTACAATTTTACTATTTTGTTGCGAATTGCCCACATAACTAAGGTTGCAGTGTTGTTACACTCCGTTTTTTCTAACAGGTTTGCCCGATGTTTTTCAACGGTGCGTTTGCTGATAAAAAGCGTATCGGCAATGTCGTTGTTTGACATTCCACGAGAGATTAAAATTAAAACTTCCTGCTCGCGCTCGGATAACTCTATGGAAGACAACTCGTTACTGTTGGATTGTCGGGTGGAAACGATGTTCATCAGCAGTTCTTGGGAAAAATAATGTCCGCCCTGATAAACCGTATCTAACGCCGTTTGCACCTCTTCAATGGTAGAATCTTTCAACAAAAAACCTTTGGCGCCGGCATTCGACATTTTGTGATAATATTCCTCTTCGCCGTACATGCTGAGGACGATGATTTTCAGATTAGGCTGTTTTTCCAACGCCAAAGAGATGGCTGTTAAACCGTCCATCACCGGCATGGAAATATCCAAAAGGACGATTTCGGGGGTCATAAAATCGAGGATTTCCAAAAATTCAACCCCGTTGGAAGCCTCCGCAACCACTTCATAAGCGCCAAAAGCATTGATAAGTTTTTTCAACCCGTCTCTGAAAAGAGTGTGGTCGTCCACCAAAATAATTTGTATTGATTTGTTTTTTATCATGTGATTACTCAATTCAACATTCGAATGCTATTTTTTTTCATAATCCACAAAATTAAAAAGTAAATAATGGTCTTCATTAAAATATAACTGTAGTTTATTATCTTCTATAAAACAAGAATGGACATCGCGTAAAGACCATAGATATAATTCTTCATCAAACCAACTACCGACAAAAGTCTGAGATAAGCCTGAAATATGCATCGTATGTGTTGCAGTATCAAATTCATATTTACCGAAATATGTATTATTTTCTGCTTTGCCGCCGAACGTACTGTCAGTCATAAATTTAATAGTGTAACACATATCACAGTCTTCCGGTCTTAATTTCGTTAAAATTCCGGTTTTGGCATCAACGATACCCGCTGCTTTCCATTTAGTGTATTCCAAAGATATTTCGATAATTGGTTCTTCTATACCGCCACCCGCAATTACAGGGTTGTCTTTTTTACATCCGACAACCAAAAATAGACCCATACACAGCATTGCAGCTATGACTTTTTTCAATAATTTTTTCATGTTATTATCTTTTTATAAATTTTTGCAAAGATATAACTTATTTCTGTTGAAATGCAAGTTTTTTTGCAAAAACGCACGAAATACTATGAAAATCACCGTTCAGACAAAAAATAATTATTCATTATTCATTGTTCACTGTTCATTATTTTGTTCGTCATCTTCAAACGGGTCGTTCTCTTCGTCGTCGTCTTCTATAATATGGTATGGAGGGTCGGTGAAGTTTTTGTTGGTGAGGCGTTTGCCGGACAAAAGTAAGGAAGGCAGGAAGAAAAGGTTGCAGAAAAGCGCCATAATCAGCGTTACGGGAATGAGAATGCCCAAAACCTGAATGCCGCCAAACCGCGAGAAGGTGAAAACGCCGAAACCAAAGAAAAGTATGGTAACGGAGTATATCATACTGTGTCCCGACTCTTTGAGCGCTTTGATGATTGAAACGGGGATGATATTGCCGGTGGCGTGAAGTTGCAGCCTGTAACGGGAGAGGTAATGAATGGAATCGTTGACGGAAATCCCCAGCGACGCGCCGAAAATCAAAATTGTGGATGGTTTTATGGCGATGCCGAAGTAGCCCATCAATCCTGCTGTTACCACCAACGGTACAATGTTGGGAATCATGGAGATAACAATCATCCGGACAGAGTTGAACAGCAACGCCATCAAACAGGCAATTACCACAGCCGCCAATAGCAAACTGTAAAAAAGTTGGTCGGTCAGATAGTTGGTTCCTTCCAAAAATACGACAATGGAACCGGTAATGGAAACGTCGTATTTGTCGGGCGGGAAGAGTTCGTCGCACGTTTTTTTCAATTCGGTGC
>Ga0082212_10009337_pt1 | contig 12654 bp, 8 predicted proteins | sample TergutNt197P3_FD_71548 | JGI IMG/M metagenome (GOLD analysis project Ga0082212, IMG submission 71548) | Neocapritermes taracua P3 segment gut microbial communities from Petit-Saut dam, French Guiana - Nt197 P3 | ecosystem: Host-associated > Arthropoda: Insects > Digestive system > Gut ... | reverse complement strand
CCCCGCCAAGTAGAGCGCCTCTTCGCAAGCCGTATCTCCTCCGCCAACCACCGCCACATCTTTTCCTCTGTAGAAAAATCCATCGCAAGTGGCGCACGCCGATACGCCTTGTCCCTTAAATTGCTCCTCCGAAGGAAGCCCCAAATAGCGAGCAGTAGCGCCGGTAGCAATGATCACGCTCTCCGCCTCAACGACTTTTGCCTCATCCACTGTCATCACAAAGGGATAGACGCCCAAGTCTGCCTGAGTAACCATTCCAAAACGCACATCGGCGCCAAAACGCACCGCTTGCGCTTTTAGTTCGTCCATCATCACAGTACCCGAAACACCGTGGGGGTATCCCGGAAAATTTTCAATTTCGGTAGTGATGGTTAATTGCCCACCGGGTTGAATACCTTCATACACCACAGGATGAAGACCTGCCCTTGAGGTATAAATGGCTGCGGTATAACCTGCCGGACCACTTCCAATAATAACACATTTAATTCGTTCTGTCATAACAAGTATCAATAGCGCGAGATTTTCGAGCCCACAAAGATAGCGATTTTTTTACGATTATTTTGCAATTCAAAAAACATGCCTAACTTTGCGCCTCTGAAATCATCGGGGCGTGGCGCAGTTGGCTAGCGCACTTGCATGGGGTGCAAGGGGTCGGACGTTCGAGTCGTCTCGCCCCGACTGATTGAAAAAGAGGTGAATAAAGTGGTTGGAGAGGGAAACCAAACGGATTCCCTCTCTGATTTTTTACCTGAGTTTTGACGGAGTAACGCCAAACTGCGCTTTGCAAAAATCGACAAAGTGTTGATAGGTAGAAAAATTATATTTAAAGGAAATCTCTTTTAGAGACGTCTGCGATGAACGTATCTCATCTATAATCACCTTCGCTTTGTGGCGCAGCATCCACTGGTACGGAGATTCATTAAAGCACCTGATAAACTTCTTGATAAAACCCGAAGTGGAGTAGTTTGCCATTTGCGCAAGGTGTTGCACATTTTTTGCCTTAATATAATTACTAATCACAAATTCCTTAAATTGAATGCCTTCTCCAATTAGGGGGAAAAAAAACTGAGCCAATTCTTCTTTGGGGTAGGTGGCAAAGAGCAACAAGAAAAGTTCCTGCCGTTTGAGGTTACATAACGACTCGCTCTCTATTCCTCTCTCCACGTACTCACCCATCAATCGGGTAAAAGCCCTAATGACTTCATTCACCTTTAATACAACAGAAACTCTACGCTCCCTTCCGTAAAATGGATGCAGCAAGGCTAACATTTCGCGGTCCAAGGGGAAAATATCTGTATGAAAAAAACAACTAAGCAAGTGTACCTCTTCCTCTATCATCACCTTGTAGGGAGGAGCAGCGGAGAGAAGGCAAAACTCCTGCCCCTGTACGGAGAAGGACTCTTCGTCATGTGCCGCAAAAAGACGAATCGCCCCTTTCATCACGATTAAAATGGACACACCCTGCATCCCCTCTCCCAAATTCACCTCTCCCTTTTCAAAAGTATTGCTTTTCCACACACATTTTTGCCACGGAGTTACTCTCTCCAAATTCTTTGCATTTTTTAGTTCAACTTCATTCATTTCACAAACGATATTAAAACGATACAGAAAGGCGTATCATGGGGGTGATTGTGCGCACAAAGGGCGTCTCCACACTGCCACCGTAGGCGCCATAGAGTGCCCCACCCAACCCAAAGTAGAAAAGATTAAGATAGTTAAGTCGCAGAATATCCTCTACCACAATACCGCTCTCAAAATAGCCTTTCCGCATATCCTGCAACGGCACTTCGCCATGCTCTTCGGGGTGGGAAAGCCACGACCATCCCACAGATTGGGCAACGGAAATACGGGGGCGGAATAACTTTGACTTGGTATGATAGAGCAATGAGCCAAAATCGTGATAGAGAAATCCATTGATATATTTGTTGGCGGCATACGTCTGATTGACAATTACGTTAAATTTCATCTTGGACTCCTCTCCAAAAAAGATGGTTCTATATAAATACGATTGGCTAAACAGCATCATTACAGGTATTTGGTTGCTTACACCTCCTCCCCATAAAGAGAGATAGGTGCGCCCAAAATTACGAAAAGACCGATTAAACTCCACCCCAAGTTCCGCTCTTTGGTATCGGTATTCGCCCTTAAATAAGTTGGGCACCCCCACGGCGTACTTCAGGTGGAAAACGGGGTAATCTGCGCGAAAAGAGTAGGTTTTTCGGAACATTTTGGTGCGCCGCTCGTGCATCGAAAAGCGCACCCGCAACTCCAATTCATTGTTGAACAGCCTGTTTTCCCAATTATAAACAATCCCATTAAACGAATAGTCAAATACCGGAGCGCACTCCTGCACCCTATACTTTATCCCAAGGTCAAAGTTTCCCACCCATGCACTTCCCAAAATACCTGCCTCCCGGCTATAGGACAAGCCTGTCAAATCGTTTTGATACCACACCTTAACCTCCGTATCCCAATCTTTTTGTGGAAAAAACGAAACCGAAGTGCCATACTTGCTCCTCCTGTCTCGTAATCCATAGCGCCAATATCCGCCCACCGAAAAGCGAGGAGAGAGGTGTCGGTTGGTATAGAGACCTGCGCCCAACCGAATCCCTTCGATATAGTTATAGTTAAAAATCTGATTATACGGAATATCAAATATATTTAACGACATACTGTTTCGGTCAACCGCCCCCTCCGCTATTTGCATTACCCAGTCATAATTGGCGTATAAATATTTTTGATAGGTATTTAACTCCTTTTGAGTGAGGGGTGTCGCCCGAAAACGCTCTATAAAATCGGGGCGTTTTCCGGCATCGGAAGCCATCGAAATTGTCTTTGCCACCACCTTTCGTCCCTCCAAGTCGGGGTTAATGACCACCTCGCTAATGGTGCTTTTGCTGTAATAAACCATGTTTAACCCCGTTAAGGCAATATTGTAGTAGGATGCTTCAAAACTCAACGCACACGGAAACCAAATATGATCACCTATCATGCGATATTGTTGCTGAATTTTAATGGGAAAGAGCGCTGCTGTGGCAGGCTCGGCAATTACATTTTCTATCGCCCAGCCATTGGAGTTGATATAGAGCACCCCTTTTAAGCCGTCAAAATTGGATAACCTGCTCGGTTGAAAAGAGATCACAAAGGTTGTATCGCCACTCGCGGAGACAAGGGCATCTTGCAGCAAGAAGAAGTATCTGTTGATGCTGTTGGGACTTATGGGGTTGAGATACGATTGGTTGATGCTCTTCCACTCAATCAAATCGTCATAAAAGTGAAAGAATTGAAGTGCAGAGGGCACTAAGGAGAGTTGCTGATATTCGTTGAAACCGCTTGTTTTCGAAGCAATCACCTTTTCCTCAATATTTTCGGGTGCAACAAAAGTGCGCGATACCACAGACTCCACTAATACGCTGTAGCTACTCGTATCGGGCTTAAAGAGGGGGTGGTTTACACGCGCCAACTTTTTTCGAGAAGCGCTGTCTTCCACCACACTCAACGTCATTCTATTGTACTGCATACACTGATATGAATAGTGTTTTTCGGGGTTGTTTTTATCACGGTTCCGGATGGCATTCTCAATGATCCGATGAGCGGGATTAATGCCCGGTCTCACCACTGCCGACCGCAATAGGATGGCAACAGGTTCCATCTTCACTTCAAATAGTTCAATACCATGTACATACCTCACTGTTTGTGTCTTATATCCGATAAAAGAGACCTGCACTGAATCATCTGCTTTTATTGGCATAGAAAAATAGCCGCTTACATCTGTGTAAAATGTCTCTTTTTTACTCAAATTGTAGAGATGGCAAAGCGGTAACGGATCACCGGTAACAGCATCTGTCACACGCCCGCGAAAGAGTACCTCTCCCCTCTGTGCAGTAACTACCCAACAAATAGCGCAAAATACTATGGATAAAACGACTCTTTTCAACTCGCCAATCGACTTTTGAACCAACTTCTTCTCCGCAACCACCTCTCCAAACGCAACTCATACACCAAGATAAGCGAAATAGTCCACCTTGGAAGAAGAAGCCACCACACCATCCCTCCAATGGAGACCAACAATGCCACATCCTCTAAATTACTGTGTGAAATAGATATATGATGATTCAAAAGGTTGGTGTCTTCCTTACTGATCTTTCCTCGCTCCCACTCTTCAAGGATAACGGCGGCACCATACGCCAAACCCAACGTATTTGCCACAATCCATAAAAAGGCGGTCTTGGCAGGAAGCCCAAAGAAGAGCATCACCGGTTTGAGAAACTTCACTACCCAGCGAATCACTCCAAATTCGGAGAGAAGGCGCTGAAGTATCGAGAGCAAAAATATCAAAATAACCATCTTAGCCACCACTGCCAATGTTGACCAAAACCACTGTGTGAGCAACACTTGGAACGATTCTCTAACCTCAGTGGGCACTACGGTGGTTTGACTTGCCGCCCCGGGCATCAACCAATGCAACGCCGCGCCCAAAACCATTGCCGAGAGAGTGCGAATAACCACCATCCTCACCGCCGATGACCCCGTTTTCTTTTGTATGGCTGTTTCGACTACCATGCTGTGGGAGCAGAGCACCATCACACTCAATATGGTAATTGCCCGAACATCTATAGTGAGGGTGGTCATCACCGCAATGGCAGAATAGACATTTACAAAGTAGCCGGTTACATAAGCCAACGCCGCCTCTCCGGGCAAACCCACCAAATTAAAAACAGGGGAGAGAAGGTTGGATAACCAATAGAAGATACCGGTATAGCGCAGCAACAAAATCACCAACGATACCGCCACCGTAATCTTTACCAACCAAAGGCATGTTTTCCACACACCCGGCAATGTCTCCTTCACCACATTCAAGGCGCGTCTTCCGTTTGAGGGCATAAATATCTCGTTTTACGGTGCAAAAGTAAGAAATGTAAACCACAACGAAAAATTATTTCCTACCTTTGGTGCTTCTTGTACATTGCTCTTCACAAACGTTATCTTTTATGAAATCCCATATCCTCTGTACCCCGCTACTCTTCGGAATACTTTATTTGCTTGGGTGCGAGGACAAACGTGGCAGCGCCTCTTATGTGGTTCACCACACCGACTCATCCCTATACATCGCCTCTGTTTTGACTCCGGACGGCAACTATTTGGATACAACTGCTTTTTCCTCTGCAATACATCCCAAAGGCGGAATTACTTTTATCGCCGAGTTAGAACCATATACTTTTAATATCGTTTCAGATACAAACTGGGCAGTAACTTTTCCTTCGTGGTGCAACGCAATGGTATTAAATGATATTTCGGCAACTTCCGTCTCTTGCGGAGACACCCTACATGGAAACGTTACTTTGGTCGTCATGACAAAAAGAGATGGACTTCTTCCCGTCGGACCCTCAGCAACAAAATTGGAACCAAACAGTTGTGTAACAAAAGATGGAATGAAAAAGGAAAATCAACTGATTCTCCGCTATGGAAAAAATAGTACGGTTTGTGTTCACTTACACGTCTATATGCCTATCGGGATGGTCTTTATTTCCGGCACCCGCCCAGAGGGAGAAACGTTTTATATTGCCTGTCAAGATGATTGGGAAACAGCAAGGTCAGAAAAATTTGAAAGAAACACTCCCGTACACGTCCCCAAACACTTTTACCTGAGCAAATTTACAGTAACACAAGCGCAATGGGAAACAGTTATGGGGAACAATCCATCCAATTTTCGACACAGTGATTTTGAAGAACCCGCTAAACGACCTGTAACTCAGATAAGTTGGATTGAAATCGCAGGAGGAAAGGTGATCCCGCTATCAGAGGCATTTCTGACAAAGATTAATAGTACGGAAAGTCCCTATAAACAAACTAATAGAGATTATCGTCTTCCTTCGGCTGTTGAGTGGGAGTATGCGGCACGCGGAGGAGTCTATCGCAAGAGCGCTTTCGGAGGGGAGGACAATCTATATGCAGGGTTTCAGCCGGGTGTCCATGGGACGCTCACCGATTATGCATGGTGCACCTACAACAGTGCCGGCACCACGCACGAGGTGGGACAAAAATTGGGAAATGAATTGGGTTTGTACGATATGAGTGGAAATGTATGGGAGTGGACATCTACCATATTCGGGGAAGGCTCTTTCCGCATTATCAAGGGTGGATGTTGGTATGACAGTGGGTATGAGTGCCGCGTTTCGTACTGGGATGACGGTATCCCGGAAGGAGCCTTTGGGAACGCAGGCTTTCGATTAGCCTTTTAAAATCTTTTGTATATTTGGCGCAAATTTTTATCTCTCCATCCAACTATGGTCTCCTTTTTTTGCGATAATTCCCGCCGGATAGTTGCAGTTCAATCATCTGATTCTTTAGATAGTAAAGACGTTCAATCTCTTTGTTGGCTCTTTGGCGATGCCCACGCCTTGAGCGAAACCACGCTTCCGGGCTTCTTTGTGGGACCGCGCCGCGAGATGGTCTCTCCCTGGAGCACCACCTCTGTGGAGATTGCCCAAAATATGAATGTTTCAGGCATTGAACGGATGGAGTTTTTTACCCCTGTTGAGTCCTCTGCGGCGCCCTTTGACCCGATGTTGCAAGAGATGTACCACGGGTTGAACGACACTGTTTTTTCCATCGACCGCACACCGGAACCCATTCGGTACGTAGAAGATATAGAGTCATACAACCAACAGGAAGGATTGGCGCTCAGTGCCGACGAAATCGACTATTTAGAGGCGGTCAGCGTGAATATCGGTCGTAAACTTTCTGACAGCGAACTCTTTGGTTTTTCACAAGTCAATTCGGAACATTGCCGCCACAAAATCTTCAACGGTCGTTTTGTGATTGACTCAGAGGAGAAATCCTCCACCCTGTTTCAACTCATCAAACGCACATCCAAGGAGCACCCTAACCTCATTGTATCTGCTTATAAAGATAACTGCGCCTTTGTGCAGGGACCCAAAGAGAACCTCTTTTTTCAACCCGCTTCGGGCGACAAGCCCGACCTATTTACCACTGTAACCGAAGAGACCATCCTCTCGCTCAAAGCCGAAACGCACAACTTCCCCACCACCGTAGAGCCTTTTAACGGTGCGGCTACCGGAAGCGGCGGAGAGATTCGAGATCGAATGGCGGGCGGAAAAGGCTCCATGCCGTTGGCGGGAACTGCCGTCTATATGACTTCATATCCGAGGTTCGGGAGTAAGGAGTATCGTACTGTGGAGATGAACCGCCCCTGGGAGTCGTTTCCGCCACGAAAGTGGCTTTACCAATCCCCCGAAGAGATCCTCACCAAAGCCTCTAACGGCGCCAGCGACTTTGGAAATAAGTTTGGACAACCCCTCATCTGCGGCAGCCTCCTCACCTTTGAACACATCGAGGGCACGAAAAAATTTGGCTTCGACAAGGTGATTATGATGGCGGGAGGCGTGGGGTATGCACGAAAAAGAGACGCCCAAAAGGAAGCGCCTGCGGCGGGAGATAAAGTGGTGTTACTCGGAGGGGATAACTATAGAATCGGAATGGGCGGCGGCGCTGTATCGTCCGTAGCCACAGGACAATATAACAACGCCATTGAACTGAACGCCGTACAGCGCTCCAACCCCGAAATGCAAAAAAGGGTATTCAACGCCATTCGCGCCCTGACGGAACAAAGCCGCAATCCGATTGTTTCAATCCACGACCATGGCGCCGGCGGACACCTCAACTGCCTGTCGGAACTATTGGAGGCTACGGGAGGGATAATAGACATCGCCAAATTGCCGGTGGGCGACCCTACCCTCTCTGCCCGCGAATTGATTGGCAACGAGAGTCAGGAGCGAATGGGTTTAGTGCTTCCTTCAGATGATATTCCTCAACTTCAAAGGATTGCCGAACGCGAATGTGCACCCATGTACGTGATTGGAGAGGTTACGGACAACCATAGATTTGTGATTGAACACAGCGGAACCGGAGAAAAGCCGGTTGATTTGGCGCTCTCTGACTTTTTGGGGAAAACCCCTGTTACGGAGATGGTTGACCAAACCGTTGTCTCCGATTATGTCCCTGTTTCCTACTCTGTCGGGGAGTTTCAAAACTATTTGGAGGCAGTGCTGCAATTAGAATCGGTAGCGTGTAAAGATTGGCTCACCAATAAAGTGGATCGATGCGTAAGTGGCTTGGTATCCCATCAACAAACGGTGGGAGAGATACAACTTCCGCTCAACAACTTTGGCGCCATGGCGCTCAGTTATCAAGGCAAAGAGGGCGTTGCCACCGCCATTGGACACGCCCCCGGCGCTGCGCTCATCAACGCTGCTGCCGGCTCACGGTTGGCAATCGCCGAAGCGCTGACCAACATTATATGGGCGCCCATTGAGGGCGGACTTTCCTCCGTATCGTTGAGTGCCAACTGGATGTGGCCCTGCCGCAATAGCGGCGAAGACGCCCGACTCTATGAGGCGGTAGAGGCTGCGAGCCAATTTTGTGTCGATTTGGGAATCAATATTCCCACCGGAAAAGACTCCCTTTCTATGACGCAAAAGTACCCCAATGGCGAGCAGGTGCTCTCTCCCGGAACAGTGATTATCTCTGCCATTGCCCCTATGGCAAACCTTCGTCAGGCTGTCCGCCCTGTGTTAGTATCTGACCCTGAGAGTATTTTGCTCTATATAGACCTCTCTCTCTCTCATAAAGAGTTGGGCGGAAGCGCTTTTGCACAAGCCACCCAACAGTTGGGAAATGTATGCCCTGATGTTCAACAGCCCGACTACTTTGTACGTTGCTTCAACACCATTCAGGCGCTCATCAAAGACAACCTGATTCTATCGGGACACGACGTCTCCGCGGGAGGGCTCATTGTTGCCTTGCTGGAACTCTGTTTTCCCAATAAAGAAGGCGGTATTGCGGTCAATTTGAGCGGATTCCATGAGCACGACCCCATCAGGACGCTCTTTGCAGAGAACCCCGCGCTTGTGATTCAAGTGGCAACGCCAAACATTTCCTCCGTATGCCGCACTTTGGAGCAGTCGGAAGTGCGCTTTAGCAACATAGGGTTTCCGCATCACGAGCGTCAACTGAATATTCAAGGAGGCGATTTCGGGATTCAGTTTGCCATTGACCCCCTCCGCGACCTCTGGTTCCACACCTCCTACCTGATGGATAAACGCCAAACCAATGCGCCCTTGGCAGAATATCGTTTCCAAAACTACAAACACCAGCCTTTGCACTTCGCCTTCCCCAAGACCTTCTCCGGCAAACTTTCCTCCTACGGCTTGACTCAGATAACCAACCCTGCCGACAGACGGACTGACAACCGTCAGCTGAAAAGCCCAAAAGCCGCCATCATCCGCGAAAAAGGCTCCAATGGCGACCGTGAAATGGCATGGATGCTCTACGCCGCCGGTTTTGAAGTGAAAGATGTGCACACCACAGACCTCATATCGGGACGTGAAACGTTGGAAGAGATTCAACTCATTGTCTTTGTAGGCGGTTTTTCCAATGCCGACACCTTAGGCTCCGCCAAAGGATGGGCGGGCGCTCTGCTCTATAACCAAAAGGCAAAAACGGCGATAGACAACTTCTACGCCCGCCCCGACACCTTGAGTCTGGGGGTCTGCAATGGCTGCCAGTTGATGGCGGAGTTGGGCTTACTCACCGTTACCGAGCGTCATCGCTCGCCCAAAATGAGGCATAACCTGTCGGGCAAGTACGAGAGCGCCTTTGTGAACGTTACCGTTCCCGAATCCAACTCTATTCTGTTGCAATCGCTTACCGGCTCCCGTCTGGGGATATGGGTTGCCCACGGCGAAGGTCGCTTTGACTTTCCAGAACCCATTGAAAATTATAACATTGCCCTGAAATACAGTTACGACGCTTATCCGGGCAACCCCAACGGATCGCCCCAAGCCATTGCCGGCGTATGCAGCGCAGACGGTCGCCACTTAGCCATGATGCCCCATCCCGAACGAAGTATCTATCCTTGGAACTGGGCGCACTACCCTGCCGACCGTAAAAATGACGAAGTCTCCCCCTGGATAGAAATTTTTATCAACGCAAAAAAGTGGCTGAGCGCATAATTCACTTTTTTTGTGAATAATGAAAAAACGCATATCTTTGCACCGAACAAAAAAAGGGTATGAAGATAATATTTGAAAAGGAGTATTTGCGGGAATTGTACGAAACCGGTAAAACAGCGGATAAAAAACACCGCTATCAGCCCCAAATAGTGCATGGATATGTGAAATGTATAAAGTACTTGATTAAAGTTGTACGTATGGAAGATCTGTTCTTGATTAATTCGTTGAATTATAAAAAATTAACAGGGAACAAAGCGGGGAGCTCTTCTGTGCGTATCAACGACCAATACCGTCTTGAATTCCGTGAAATAGTCAATCTAAATGATATACCCGAAGTCGAAATTTGTTCCTTAATAGATATTACAAATCATTATAAATAAAGCATTATGAATGATATAGGATTTCCGTTTCGCCCTGTTCACCCCGGCGAACTCTTAAAAGATGAATTAGTGTACCGTCATTTGTCACAAAAAAGGGTTGCCACCCAATTGGGGGTTCCATACACAGCATTCAACGAGATATTAAATGGCAAGCGTCCTGTTACTACCGATTTTGCCCTGTGTATGGAAGCGGCTTTGGGTATCCCTGCGTATATGTTGGTCGGATTACAAACAGATTACAACTTACAAGTGGCGCAAAAAGATAAAAAATTGAATAAGCGGCTTGCCAGAATTCGTCAGGTAGCGGCATTTTTTTAAATTACGTCTATCAGCGCCGCCCACTTCATAAGTTTAAGTTTTATCACCGTATTTTTCGTCTGCGGGTTTTTCATCCTCTTTATCAAGGGGGTAAAAAATTTCTGTTTGAAGTTAGCGGTAAAACCAAGTCAGGCAAGCAAATTAAAGACACCGGCAACGCCTACATTGTTGCCGACAATATCGAATACGGCTTTGACCAAAAAATTCCGTTGTGGCAATTCGGAATGCTATATTAATGGACGCTTTGGCTACATTTCCCCCCATTTTTCCACGACACAAACCTGCCGCTTTCGCTATAGATTCTTCTCTTTGCGCAGAAGTGACCAAAAGTTTTGAATACGCACGCCATTATTCTAATTTTATATAATCTTTTTAGAATAAAAACTATTTTAATCAAATTTTTTCGATACCTTTTAGAATAGTCGTTATCTTTGCAGAAATTATCACAAAAATGAAAAATTTCGAATCGGGTGTTTATGTGAATCAGCAAACTTATAAAAGTTTTCAACCCAATCTATTGTGCCGAAATTGGGTAATAGATAATATGCAGGTACTTTCTTTGTTAAGTAAAGCCGACCGTTCGCTTGGGCGCTTAGATATGTATTCCGAATATATTGATATTGACCTATTCATCCAAATGCACATTACCAAAGAGGCTACACAATCGGCCAAAATTGAAGGCACTCAAACCACTATGGAAGAAGCGTTCCTGAATAAAAACGACATTCAAGTGGAAAAACGGGACGATTGGGAAGAGGTTCAAAATTATATTTCGGCTATAAATACAGCGGTGAAATTGTTGCATACCTTGCCTTTTTCCACTCGCCTTATCAAGCAGGCGCATAAGATATTACTATATGGCGTACGTGGACAGCACAAACAACCCGGCGAATTTCGCCACAGTCAGAACTGGATTGGCGGCGCAACTTTAAACGATGCCGTATTTATTCCGCCTGCGCATACCGAAATAGCCAATCTAATGTCTGATATTGAGTTTTTTTCCAACAACGAAACGGATAATATTCCCGATCTGATCAAAGTTGCACTCATTCACTATCAATTTGAAACCATTCACCCCTTTTTGGATGGAAATGGTCGGACAGGGAGGCTGTTGATTACCCTTTACCTTGTGGGCAAAGGTATTTTAAAACGCCCAATCCTCTACTTATCCGATTTTTTTGAACGATACAGAACGTTGTATTACGACAACCTGACAAGAGTACGTACACATAACGACTTGGCTCAATGGTTGAAATTCTTTTTGACCGGAATCATAGAAACCGCACAAAAAGGAGTAGAAACTTTACATGCGATTATGCAGTTAAAACAAACCATAGAGATAAAGACCGACAAATTGGGAAAACGCGGCGCTGACGCAAGAATTTTGCTTGATGCACTCTACAAAAGACCCATTATTTCAGTTGCCGAAACCGTTACGTTAATCAAAAAAACACCGCAAACCGCCTATAACCTCATGGCGGATTTGGAACGGGAAGGAATAGTTAAAGAAATAACAGGCGCACAACGCAACAAATTATACTCTTTTGAGCCATACATAGACTTATTCAATAAGTTATAACTAAGATATTCGGGAAGGTTTTGAATAGTCCACGACAAAGGAGAGGTCAGTTCAATGTTTGAGTATTGCCTGCCGCGCCGCCAATATTAACAGTAGTGGAGGGCACAGAGAGGATACCGGGCATACAGCAGTCAAAATTGGCGCAGCCAAAAATCAAAAGACCGTATACGGCAAAAGTAGAAAACGCAGGGAAGTTTAAAAAACAACCCCTGCATTCTAAGACAAAATCGCAGCATTTTAAGGCAAAACTTGTTTTATCTTTACCTCACAAAAAATCGAATGAGGGGTAATGCTAAATTAAAGTGCTATCCCACAACTTTATGACCCACTATTCTTTTGGTGT
>Ga0082212_10009336_pt1 | contig 12655 bp, 10 predicted proteins | sample TergutNt197P3_FD_71548 | JGI IMG/M metagenome (GOLD analysis project Ga0082212, IMG submission 71548) | Neocapritermes taracua P3 segment gut microbial communities from Petit-Saut dam, French Guiana - Nt197 P3 | ecosystem: Host-associated > Arthropoda: Insects > Digestive system > Gut ... | reverse complement strand
TATTTGACACATGCCTGCTTTTTATATTAAATCCTAATCTTTTTAATATACTTATTTCCGACGCTCCCAGATAATACGCGAATATTCCTATTAAAAACAACGGTATCAACGTCAAAAAATAATAATAACCCGGAATAGGCATTATCACCGCGACTTCTTCTGTTATATTTTCAAAAGCCTCGGGATTGGCAAGATATTGATTCGGGAACAGCAAAGACTCAAATCCCATGTATACCGCGTTTATCATTCTCATGAAATTCCATAAAACATTACCGAAAAATACAAGGCTTCCCTCTGTTATATTGCTTAATTTGGCATATATCTGCACAATACTGTATATCACATAACATAAAATATTAAATATACTGCCGAATAACACAATTAAAAACGGAGTTTGGATTTTTCTTATGCCTGCGTCTTCGGCTTTTAATGTCTTAGACGCGGCTTTCGCTCCCGCTTCCCACATCATCGAATATATTATAAATAAATATAATCCCAAAGATAAAACCGAAGCAAGAAATACAAGCAGTTCGCTTTCATGAGACGCGAATATCACCATTATGCTGAATACCGCCATAGCTATCTGATTTATATATAATTTCATTATTGATTTGCTGTTTATTTCAAAAAACTTTTTCATAATTTAATGTTTTCTCTTTCTGACTTAATTAACGAATGTATGTCATAAAAAATATTTTACGATTTATATATTTATTTTACAGTAAAAATATGATAAAATAATTACGAACGTATAAATTATATTATCAATACATTATAAAACACGGAGATAAAATATAAATGCAGCAAATATTTTTATTATTTGATTTATTTATAACTTTTTTTCAGATAGGATTATTTACTATCGGCGGCGGTTACGCCATGATTCCGCTAATCACCGATAAAGTCGTGGCAAAAGGCTGGTGTACCCATGTTGACCTGCTTGATTATATGGCGGTCGCCGAATCAACGCCCGGACCTTTTTCGTTGAATACGGCGACTTTTATCGGCATGAAGCAATTCGGGGTTTTAGGAGCGGTTGTAACATGCCTCGGATTGATTTTACCGTCGTTTATTATAATTATTATCATAGCAAAATTTTTCATGAAATTTGTAGAATACAAAGGCGTTACAGCCGCTTTAAACGGGCTTCGCCCCACAGTCATAGGATTAATGGCTACGGCTGTTATCACGATCGCAATCACGGCGTTTAATATTAATTTAGATTTCAGTGCGTTTAGTTTTGATTTCGTGAAAAATTTGAATTTTACGCAAATATCTATTTTTGCGATTATTTTTTCGTTGTCTAAAATAAAATCATTAAAAATAGATTCTTATAAAATAATAATTATTTCGGCTGTGTTGGGTATCGCGTTTTATTCTGTAAAAGATTCGGGAATTTTAATTTAATCTATCGGATTAATTACAGATATGATAAAATTCTCTTTTTTGAAGATTTTATCTAACCGTTTTTCTATATCTTCAAAAGTTACGCTGCCGATTATTTCAGGTAAATCGAGTATATCATATCCTCTGAACATGCATGTTATAAACGCGTTCGATATATTTTCGGTGCTGTCAAATAAAGTTATACTGCTTGCGTAACTTACTCTCTTGCATCTTTCAAATTCATCTTTGTCCAATCCGTTTTTGATTTTATCTTCAAATTCTTTTATTATTTCGTCCATGATTTCGGTCGGGTTATCCGATTCGCCTCCGTAAACCAAATGTCCGTATTCTGTTTCGATTTCACTACTTGCGCTGAATTTATTGTTTATTTTTCCCTGACTGTATAATCTTGTGTAAAAATCGCTCGATTTAGAAAACAGCATATCGTTTAATATATCTGTTTCAAATGCTTTTTTCGCCAGTTCTTTTCCGGATAATCCTGTTTCCGTGTCTTTTAAACCGATATTAAATAACGGTTTCGATACTTTCAGTTTTTTTTCGGCAATATTTTTTTTCACATCTTTTGGTTCGTCGTATTTAAACCGTTCTATGCTGAAAAGCGGCGCGTCGGGGTCGCCGCGCCCTACATTCAATATTTTATCAGCGACAGTTTTGACCTGTTCTGCCGTGACGTTTCCCGCAACGCATAAAATCATGTTGTTTAGATTATAAAAAGTTTTATAGCATTTATATAAAATATCGGCTGTGATATGCGATATTGACTCAACCGTTCCCGCAATATCAAGCCTCACGCTGTGTTTTTCGTACATATTCGAAAGCATTTGAAAATATACCTGCCAGCCGGGGTTGTCGTCGTACATGCGTATTTCCTGCCCTATTATGCCCTGTTCCTTTTGCACGGATTCTTCGGTGAAATACGGACGGGTGACAAAATCAAGCAATATCTCAAGCGATTTGTTGAAATTTTTTCCGTTATCCGAACATGAAAATAAATAACAGGTTTTCCCGAAATCCGTATAAGCATTTGAATACGCTCCGGTGTCGGCGAAAAGCTGGTCGGCGTTTGTGCCGTCGTCGTTGTCGAACAATTTATGCTCAAGAAAATGCGCTATGCCGTCGGGAACGACCGTAAAATCTGATTCTCCGTCTGTTTTGAATATGCTGTCTATCGAACCGTATTTTGTCCCGAACAACGCATACGAAGTAGTGTGGTTTTTCGGGATAACATATATGTCAAGCCCGCTTTCGTGTTTGAAATAATAATATTTTTCGTCTATTTTATCGTTTTTAACTGTTTTAATCTCGTTAATCATGTTAATTTTCCTCCGTATCTTCTTCGTTTTCGTTTTCATTCAATAAAGTTCCCTGTAAAAAATATATTGTGTCAAGAGTGAGATTTTTCGCGGATTTTATTATATCTTCTTTTGTCACTTTATTTATTTCGTTTATCATATCTTCTGGAGATTTTATATTACCGCTGAGTATTCGTCTCAGATACCAGTAAACTATACTGCTTGAATTGTCGAACACTTCTTTGTATGAGTTTATTAAACTTAATTTTGATATTTCTATGTCTTTATCGGTAAAATCGCCGTTTTTCATATCTTCGAGAAGTTTTAATATTTCATCGGTTGCTTTTTGTTTGTTTTCGTTTTCTATGAAACATAAAACAGTCACGATACCTTTCGCCGATTCTATCATTGTGCGGCAATAATAACATAACGATAATCTTTCCCGGACGTTTTGAAAAAGTTTGCCCGTCGGGGTTAACGCGTAAACCGCATCGAATAATATAAATTTCGCGAAGTCTTTATCTTTATTTGTAACGCCTGTTCTGAACCCGATTGCGAGTTTGCCTTGATTTACTTCCATTTCTTCGATTATTTCGCTTTTATATTCAGCTTTTAATATAATATCGGTTTCGTAATTTTCTATGTTTTCACGTTTTATATTTTTTAATAAATCCTTGAATTTTTCAGTTATATTTTGTTTCTTTTCGTTGAATTTGCCAACGCAAAAAATTTCAATCGCACAGTTTGACAAAATATAATTATAATGTTCGTAAAGATTTTTGCCGTCGATTAATTTTACGCTTTCGACAGAACCTAAGTTATTTATCGCGAACCGTTCGTTTTTGCACATATTTTCTATGCATTTTCTGTAAACGTAAGCGTTTTTGTTGTTGATTTGCGCGTTTATATCGTTTATTAAATTTATTTTTTCGTTCTCTACATAATCGCTCATAAATCCGTTGGTTTGTGAATCAATCAACGGGTTTATAAATATGTCGCCGAGTAAATTTATTGTTTCGTCCGCAATATTCGTGTCATCGAGCGAATATTTGTTTTCGAGCATTTCCGCAGATAATATTAAAATCTGCGTTTCGCCGATTTTATCCGCCCACGCGTTTATTTTTGCCGCGTATAAATGATTCTGGCGTTTGTTTATATCAGCCATTGTCGGGAAATTTTTGCTGCCCCTCTTTAAAACTTTTGCCAACAGCGCGTTTTTTGACGCTTTCAGTTCGTTTTCAAGCCTGCTTATGATATTGATTTCTATAAAATTTGTCTTGAATTTATCGGATTCTATAAAATTTATGTTTATTTCTTTGCCGATATTTATTCTGTCTAAACTCATTTTGATGAACCTGCCTTTCTTTTCTGTATATTTTGCATATATTTATATTTTATATTACACCTTTTATTTTGGAATTTCAAGAAAAATTTATGCAATTTTATAAAAAAATAAAAATTTTATAGACAGATTATATAAATTATGTTATAATCTATATAATATTTGCGAAAAAAATATAATTTCAGAAAGGTTGATAAAATTATGCAGAAAATATGTTTTAATAAAGACTGGCTGTTTGCCAACGGCAAAATCCCGTTCAGTTACTGGGGATATTGGGGCGTTCCCAAAGGCGAAGCCAAAATCGTCGATTTGCCCCACGATTATATGATAGAGCAAAAACGCGACCCCGATTCCCTCACAAGGCGCGACGGAGGATATTTCCCCGGAGGCGTAGGCTGTTATTCGAAAAAGTTTTTTGTCCCGGAAGAATGGGAAGAAAAAAACGTCTATGTAGAGTTTGAGGGCGTTTACATGAACGCTGAAATCAGGCTCAACGGCAACGTTATAAAACGCCAGAATTACGGTTATACGACTTTTTTTGTCAGTTTGGACAAATACATAAAATACGGACAGGAAAACGAGCTTGCCGTTATCGTCGATAATTCGGCTGTCCCGAACAGCCGCTGGTACAGCGGAGCGGGAATATACCGTTACGCGTGGCTTTACGCCGCTGAAAAAAATCATATAAATTTCAACGGTGTGTATATCAAAACCAAATCAGTAAACAACGGCTCGGCGGTTTTGAATATAAATACAGATATTTTCAGAACTAATCACGATATAATAAAAGATTCGATAGAACATATAATAAAAGATTCAAAAACGGGAGAAACCGTAGTGTCCGTCAAGTATGACTGCAAAATTAATATCATAGTCAATGAAAATAATTACGCAACCGACGTTGAAATAAAAAACCCGAAAATATGGGATATAGATTCGCCTAATTTATATACGGTGATTACAAATTATTATATTGACGACAACCTGATAGACTCAGCCGAAACTACTTACGGGATACGCACTTTCTCGATAGATTCAAAAAACGGGTTTGTTTTAAACGGCAAAGCAATAAAAATCAAAGGCGGCTGCGTACATCACGACAACGGGATATTAGGCTCAGCGTCTTATGTCAGAAGTGAAGAAAGAAAAATCGAACTGCTGAAAAAAAGCGGGTTCAACGCAGTCAGAACGGCGCATAACCCTCCCGCTCCGGCGTTTCTTGACGCTTGCGACAGGCTTGGCATGATTGTCATGGACGAAGCGTTTGACAGCTGGAGATGCGCCAAAACCCAGTTTGACTATCATTTGGTTTTTGATACCGATTGGGAACATGACTTGACAAGCATGATTTTACGCGACAGGAATCACCCGTCGATATTATTCTGGAGCATAGGCAACGAAATAGTTGAACAAAGAGGCGACAGCGGCGCACCTGAAACTTCAAAAATGCTTGCCGACGCTATCAGAAAATATGACGACAGACCTGTCGGAATGGCAATAATGGGTTACGATAAAAATAACGAAGATAACGTAAACGGCATAAACTCTGTCGTTGATTGCCTTGATTTTGTCGGATATAATTATCAATATCAGGATTACGAAACCGATAAATCAAAATATCCGGACAGGGTTATTATAGGAACGGAAACAGTTCCTAAAGATATATACCAGTCATGGGAAGCTACTCTCAAAAACGCGAACGTTATCGGCGATTTTGTCTGGACTTCTGTAGATTATTTAGGCGAAGCGGGTATCGGGTGCGCTTATTATACTGAAGAACGCCCGGAAATAGAATGGCATTTGACTGATTATCCGTGGAATCAGGCGTACTGCGGCGATATTGACGTTTGCGGATTCAAGAGACCGCAGTCATATTACCGCGATATACTCTGGAATGTATCGGATAAGCCGAAAATGTTTATACGCCGACCGACGAAATATTCGCACGAATCCGAAAAAATATCTTACTGGGGTTGGAACGACGGTATCGAAGGCTGGGATTTTGATATTGACGACGAAACAAAAGTTGTGGTTGACGTTTACTCCCCTGCCCTTTCGGTCGAATTATTCCTGAACGGCGAATCGTTGGGCGTGAATGATTTAAAAGAACTTAAGACAAGTTTTATAATCTCGTACAAAAAAGGCGAATTAAAAGCTGTCGATTCAAATAATAATACAGTTGTTTTATCAAGCTCGAAAGCTCCTGCGAAAATCAAACTCACGGCTGACAGAGATAAAATAAATTCCGACGGGGATTTATCGTATATAACCGTAGAAATCGCGGATATTGACGGTAAAACCGTAACGAACGCGACTAATAAAGTTTTGTTCTCGGTCGAAGGTGCGGGAAAATTAATTGCGGTCGGTTCGGCTAATCCTAAAACCGAAGAAATGTATGTCGGAAATTCCCACAGCGCGTACGACGGCAAACTTATGGCTGTTGTAAAATCTGTAGGGAACGGCAATATCAAACTTATCGCTATATCTGACGGGTTGGAAAATGCCGAGGTTTGTATAGAGGCTGAATAAAAACACATAAAAACCAAAAATTAGAATAAAACTTGATAAAAGTCAAAGGAAATTTTAAAGCGGAGGATTATTAAATAATGAAAAAAGTAATAGCATTGGTTTTATGCTTTTTAATTGTTTTCTCCCTGCTGACCGCTTGCGGCGGCAATTCAAGCATCGACTTTACCGGTGTTGACCATTCATACCGTCCGACGGAAAACCCCGCCGACCCATCGCAACCGCCGCCCGATTTTACGCAGAGCGGTATGCCCGACTACACCAACAGTGATATAACCGTAGAACGCAACGGCGGCACAACACAACCTCCCGAAACCACGCAGCCGCCAACGACAACAGAACCGCCGCCAGCTACACAACCGCCCGACCCGACAAGCGAACCAACAAACAACGGGCAGGAAGAAACGCCCCTGCCCGACACCTCAACAGAACCACCCGCAACGACGCAACCGCCGAGCGGGAATATAGATAACAAGATACTTGGCGGATGGAGTTATTTAATTGGCACAGACTTCTATGGCTATCAATTTAACTCTGATGGCACATTTATTATGATAAATACTTGGAGTCTAACAAGTGTTGAGGGTGAATTTTATACGTCAAATGGTACTGTTTATCTGAAAAACCTTATTTCTGAATACCGTGATACAACAAGTCAACTTGCTGACCAAGAAAGTTCATATTCATTCGGGTCAGATGATTACGGTGAATACTTAATGATAAAGACATTCAAAACTTTTGATTCTGTTTCGGAATCTGAACCTATTCATAAATTCCGTAGACAGTAAAAGAACCGTCATTCAACCGAAACTTTGAGCGAGGACAAGGGGATGGTTCTCTTTTCCTGACACGGCGGGGTGGTGGTTTATTAAACCGCCGCCCTCTTTTCATTCCGTTTTACTCCACAAACATCGTGCCTATGCCCTCGTCGGACAACATTTCTATCAAAATAGAATGCTGTATCCTGCCGTCTATTATATGCGTCCGTTTTACCCCGCCTTGTATCGACGTTACGCAGCATTCGACTTTCGGAATCATTCCGCCGCTTATTATCCCTTTGTTTTTTAAGTCCTCGATTTCGGATATTTTTACTACGGGAATTAAAGTGTCTTCGTCTTTTACATCTGTCATTAAACCTTTAACATCTGTTAAAAGTATCAGTTTTTCGGCTTTTAATTTTACGGCGATTTCGGCGGCGGCGGTGTCGGCGTTTATGTTATAAACCGCGCTGTCGTTATCAATCCCCTGCGCGATTGTCGCTATTACGGGAATATAGCCTTTTTCGAGTAAATCAGTCACGGGGGTTATATTTATATCAGTGATTTCACCGACATAACCGTAGTCAATATTATCTTTGTTGAGTTTTTTCGCTTTTATCATGCCGCTGTCAAGCCCCGATAATCCTATCGCTTTCCCGCCGTTTAAACTTATGAGATTTACTAAATCTTTATTTGTTTTGCCCGATAAGACCATTTGGACTATATCTATCGTTTCTTCGTCGGTATATCTTAAGCCGTTGATAAATTTCGGCTCGATATTAAGTTTTTTCATCATATCCGTTATTTCCGAACCGCCCCCGTGTACCAGAACGACTTTTATCCCCGCAAGCGACAGCATTATAACGTCCGTTATTACGGCTTGTTTTAATTTTTCGTTAATCATTGCGTTGCCGCCGTATTTTACGACTATCGTTTTTTGATTATAATTTTGTATATACGGCAAGGCTTCCGTAAGTATTTTCGCTTTATCCAAATTTGAAATCAACATAATTTTTATTTAACTCCTGTAATCTCCGTTTATTCTTACGTATTCATAACTCAAATCGCAACCCCATGCCGTCGCGTTTTCCTGACCTGTTTGCATGTCTATTATTATCTCGATTATTTCCTGCGATAATATCTCTTTTGCTTTGGTTTCGTCGATTTTCATAATACAGCCGTTTTTGCATACTTCTATTTCCCCTGTTGCCGATTTGAATTTTATGTCGGTTTTTTCAAGTTCAAAATCTATCCCGGAATATCCGAGGGCGCATAAAATTCTGCCGGAATTTGCGTCCGCTCCGAACATCATCGTTTTTACAAGCGAAGATTTTATAACAGATTTGGCGAGTTTTTTAGCGTCCTGCTTTGTGTTCGCGTTTAATATTTTACATTCCAAAAGCTTTGTCGCGCCTTCGCCGTCAAAGGCTATCGCCCTTGAAACTTTTTCGCAGATTATATATAGCGCGTTTTTGAATATATTATAATTTTCGGTATTTTTTTCGATGATTTTTTTATTGCCGCATAATCCCGAAGCCATTATGCTGACCATATCGTTTGTGCTTGTGTCGCCGTCAACGCTGACCATGTTAAATGTATCACAAATTACGTCGGTTAAAGCAGCTTGCAGCATTTCCGGAGAAATATCAACGTCGGTCGTTATAAAACTCAGCATTGTCGCCATGTTCGGCTCAATCATTCCCGAACCTTTCGCAATCAATCCGATTCTTGCGGGCTTACCGTCAAGTATAAATTCTACGGCGTATTCTTTTTTGCGCGTGTCGGTCGTCATAATTGCAATCGCGGCGTCTTCCCCTGATTCTTTTGTGTCGCCGAGAGCAGATTTTAATTCAGGCAACCCGTTTTGAATCGGTTCGATTGGCAATACCGAGCCGATTACCCCTGTTGACGCAACGATAATATCATTTTCGCCGATTCCTAAAATATCAGCCGTCAGCTTGCACATTAAATTAGCTTTCTCAAGTCCGTCGGGAGCGCATGTATTTGCTATGCCGCTGTTGCATATCACGGCTTTCGCTATACCGTTTTGTAAATGTTCTCGTGTGACAGCTATCGGCGCGCCGTAAACTTTGTTTTGCGTGTAAACTGCCGCCGCTGTACATTCCCTGCCGTCTTTTGAAAAAATCAACGCCAAGTCTTTTTTTGATTTGCTTTTACGTAAACCACAATGTATGCCTGACGCTGAAAATCCCTTGGGCGCGACTACCCCGCAATCAATGAATTTTATGTTTGAATCCACTTGTTTTTACTCCTTATCATAATAATTTATTTTGCTGTTTATATCATAGTTATCTCTGATTCCACCGGGGGCTCTTATGCCGATTTTGTCAGAATGGGGATAATACGCAATATCGGGCGTGTTATTCGTGTCAACGTCTAAATAAACAAGATTTTTTGTTTCAGACGAATTTGTTATTTTATGCGCTCCGTTTTTTCCTACGGGAAAAATTATTATATCGCCGGATTTTATTTTATATGTTTTTTCGAATGTTTCTAAAATTCCGTCGCCGGATATTATATAAAACACTTCTTCGTTTGCCGTATGATAATGAAAGGGATAGCTTGATTTTCCGGGCGGTAAACTATAAAACGCCACGACGGTTTGATTACCCTCGTTTGGATTTGTCACTTCGTATTTTTCTTTGTCGTCTGTGACTTTATATTTGTAATATTCGTATTTTTCATGCTCGTTTTGGTGTTTCGGCGTGATTTTATTTATATTTGTTATGATTATTTTCTGCATAATTATACTCCTTATATTAATCCGTATGTTTCGTCCAATCCAAGCATGATATTCATGTTCTGCACAGCCGCCCCGGACGCGCCTTTGCCGAGATTATCAAGCCGGGCGACTAAAAGAATTTGTTTGTCGTTTCCGAAAACCATGATTTCGATGTTGTTTGTGAAATTGCACTCTTCGGCGTTTAAATACCCAAATTCAAATTCGTTTTGTATATTCATCGGCAAGACTTTCACAAAATTTTGTCCGTGATAATAATTTTGGTAAAATTCGTTAATCGCGGACGCGTATTGCGCGCCCCTACAATTTATTTTATCTGCATATATTGGGACTGCGACGGTCATGCCTCTGTAATATTTGCCGAGAATCGGCGTAAATACCGGAAGATTTATTAAACCGCTGTGCTTTTGCATTTCGGGCAAATGTTTATGCTGCAATGCCAATGAATAAAAACACGGGCTGTTTAATTTATCTTTATTTTCGTCAGATTCAAACATTTCGATTAATTTTATACCGCCGCCGCTGTAACCTGTAACGGCGTGACACGTCACGGGATAATCCGCCGGAAGTATATTTCCTTTGATTAACGGATAAACCAGCATATTAAATCCCGTAGGGAAACATCCGGGATTAGCTAATCTTTTAGCGTTTTCGATATTTTTTCTGTGTTCTTCACTCAGTTCGGGGATTCCGTAAGTCCAGCCGTCGGCAACTCGGTGAGCCGTGCTTGCGTCGATTACCCGAGTTTTGGGATTTTCAATCAAAGTCACGGATTGTTTCGCGGCTTCGTCGGGCAGGCATAAAAATACAATATCGGCTTGGTTTATATATTTTCTGCGCTCGTTGGGATTCCATAATACAGATAATTCTTTTGATGGTATCCGTAATATTTCAATGTCGTCCCTGTTTTTTAAACGGTCGTTTATTTCTAACCCCGTAGTCCCCTCTTGTCCGTCAACAAATATTTTATATTTCGGCATTTTGTTTAATCCTCCAGAAATTTATTCAAATTTTTTATCTGCGTATCAATAGATTCAACCGACGGTCCGCCGTAAATTTTGCGTTCGTTCACGCAATATTCCAAGTCGATATATTTATAAACGTCGGATTCAAAAGTACCGCAGATTTTTTTATATTCGTTAATCGGCAAAGTCTCAAGTATCAGATTTTTTTCTATGCATACCGCCACAAGCTGTCCTGTGATTTTATATGCGTCGCGAAACGGCAAACCTTTTTTTACAAGATAATCAGCGCAGTCAGTCGCGTTCAAAAATCCTTTTTGCGCCGCTTTTTTCATGCTTTCACGATTTACTTTTAAAGTTTTTAACATTCCGGTAAAAGTATCGAGCGATAATTTCGTATTTTCGAGAGCGTCAAATATCGCTTCTTTATCTTCCTGCATGTCTTTGTTATACGCTAACGGCAAGCTTTTCATCATTGTTAAAAGCGTTATGAGCGAACCGTAAACCCTGCCTGTTTTTCCACGGCACAATTCCGCAATATCGGGATTTTTTTTTTGGGGCATGATAGACGAGCCGGTCGAAAAAGCGTCATCGAGTTCGATAAAATTATATTCGGACGTACACCATAATATTATTTCTTCGGAAAAACGGCTGATATGCGTCATGATTATAGCCAAAGCCGACGAAAACTCTATCACAAAATCACGGTCGGAAACTCCGTCTATGCTGTTTTCCGTGATATTCGAAAAGCCGAGTTTTTCCGCGACAAGAAATCTGTCAATCGGATAAGTCGTTCCCGCTAACGCTCCCGAACCGAGAGGCATATAATCCATGCGTTTTTTCGCGTCTGCAATTCTTTCAATATCACGTTTGAACATCTGAGCGTAAGCCAAAATATGATGCGCGAACACAATCGGCTGACCATGCTGTAAATGCGTAGTGCCGGGCATGAGAGTAGTTTTGTTCTGTTCAGCTTTTTCAATTATAGTATAAATCATATTTTTTAACAAATTTATAACTTCATCGCATTGTTTTTTTAAATACATGCGAATATCAAGCGCGACTTGGTCGTTACGGCTTCTCGCGGTATGCAGTTTTTTCCCCGTATCGCCGATTCTCTCAGTCAAAACAGCTTCGACAAACATATGAATATCTTCGGCGGTCGGGTATATTTCAAGACTGCCGTTTTCTATATCTTCAAAGATTTTTTCAAGTCCAACGATAATTTTTTCAGCTTCGGATTTTTCTATAATCCCGGTTTCGCCGAGCATATAAGCGTGCGCGATACTTCCGGTTATATCTTCGCGAAACATCACCCAGTCGAATTTTATAGACGAATTAAAATCGTTGACTTTTGAATCGAGCGTTTTTTTGAACCGCCCGTCCCACATTTTTAAACTCATTATTTTCTCCTTACACCTTTATTCCGGAAATTATCAAATATGTAGTTCCTCGCCATTCCCAGTTTCCGTTATCGTCAAGATTATTTAAAAGATATTCTTGTTTTTGTATGTGTAAATCAATTAGTTCGTCAAATTCTTCGTTTGAAAAACCATGTTCTTGAAATTTTTTGGCTTGTTTATTACTTTTGAATACTTCGATATCAC
>Ga0082212_10009335_pt1 | contig 12655 bp, 8 predicted proteins | sample TergutNt197P3_FD_71548 | JGI IMG/M metagenome (GOLD analysis project Ga0082212, IMG submission 71548) | Neocapritermes taracua P3 segment gut microbial communities from Petit-Saut dam, French Guiana - Nt197 P3 | ecosystem: Host-associated > Arthropoda: Insects > Digestive system > Gut ... | reverse complement strand
TCGTGGCGATGTGTGGCACACCCTATCGTTTTAACTACACGATACCTGCCGGATGCCTTGCTAATAATCTGAACACTAACGCTTCCAGACCTGTTTTGTACTTCTCTGCTATACATATTGAATATTTTGCAACACCCAAAATTACAAAACTATTCCTAATTACCAAATAGTTACACGGGTGTTGCAAAAAAGTGCGGAAAACAAGAATTCAGTTTGAGAGGTAAACACAACATGCTTCCTGTTTGGGCGAAATAAAAGGGTATTTTGATAATAAAATTTCAAATTTTCGTCTATTGCTGATGCGTGTCTCGTTGATCGCGAGCAGCTCTGAATCTGCAAAACCTACAAAATATTTTCCAACTTTTGCTCTGTCAACTGTCGGACAGTCTCCCTGAATGGTTCGCAGGAAATCTGCTGGAATACCTCGCCGGCAAAAGCATGAAGCAGGATTTTTTTTGCTCCGGCTTCGTCAATGCCGCGCGAACGCAGGTAAAATAGCGCTTCTGCATCCAATTGTCCGATGGTTGCTCCGTGGCTGCACTTCACATCGTCGGCGTAAATCTCCAACTGCGGACGGATGTTCATTTTTGCTTCCGGATGCAGCAGGATGTTGCTGCTTTTTTGATAAGCCACTGTTTTCCGTGCGCCTTTCTCCACAACGATACGTCCCGTAAAAGCGCCTGTGGATGCGTCCGAAAGAATATGCCTGAACAGTTGGTTGCTTTGGCAATCGGGCGACGCATGTACAATCAGCATATTGTTGTCTGCATGTTCGTTTTTTTGCGTCAACGACAATCCTCCGGCGAAATGTTTGGCTTTCGGGCCGGCAAGCGTCACTTTCAGGCTGTTGCGAACGATTCCTCCGCCTAATGTGACGTAATGCATTTTCATCCGGCTTGAAGCGGCTTGCCGTACATCGGTATTGGTGAACAGGCGGGCGCTGCCGTTTACTTTTTGCAACCGTACCATTTCCAATGTCGCCCCCTCACCCAGCGCTACTTCCGTCACATCATTGATATTCGCTTCTCCCGAAAGAGCGTCATCCATCACCAACAGTTCGGCTGAACTTCCCGCTTCCATGACGATTAAGTTACGGGGTTGTACCAGCGCGCCGTTGCAGCCATCGAACAGATGGGCAACCTGCACCGGTTTGTCGGCCTTGACGCCGGCAGGGACATACAGGAAAAAACCGTCGCCGCTCAGCATTGTGTTCAGGTTATACAGCACATCATCCGAAAGTTCGTAATTTTTAAAAAAGTTGAGGTATGTATTGCTAAATTGCTCGATCATACCCGCGAAACTGCCTGCAATGACGCCGTTGGGAAGTTGGCGAATCGGGTCGTTCGGAAGACAATAGCCATTATGAATCAGGATGTTTTGGGTTTCGGGTTCCGGGTTTAACTTCGTTGAGGGCTGCGCCGTTCGGGTTCCGGGTTTATGGTACAGAGATAACTTCCGCTCAAAGACGGGCGCTATTTTTGTGTACAGGTATTTTTCATCTTTCGCCGGCGGAAATGTGGCGTCGGATAACCATTCCATCGCCCGGTCTTTGATGTCGAGAGCAAAAGCAGGCAAATCCCGAGGACGCGCTTTTTGATATTGATCTATATAATATTGTATGAAATTCATGACAAAATGATTTTTATTTCAAGTAATAACCGCCGGTTTTCGGAGCGCCTCTAAATTCAATTTTATTTTCGTTTTTCAATATATTCAGGTAGCGCATGGTTGTCCGCCAACTTTTCCCGATTGATTTTGCTATATCGGAAGCAGATAAACCTTCCTGTTTTTCAATCAGTCTAAATACAGTATCCTTTAATGTATCTTCATTACTTACTATGCCATCTTCAGGATTTACTATGTCATTTACTATGTCATTTACTATGTCATTTACTATGTCATTTACTATGTCATCCTCATGGTTTACTATGTCATTTACTATGACAAAAAATCCGCCGGTTTTCGGAGCGCCTCTAAATTCGATTTTATTTTCGTTTTTCAATATATTCAGGTAGCGCATGGTTGTCCGCCAACTTTTTCCGATTGATTTTGCTATGTCGGAAGCAGATAAACCTTCCTGTTTTTCAATCAGTTTAAACACAGTATCCTTTAATGTATCTTCATTACTTACTATGCCATCTTCAGGATTTACTATGTCATTTACTATGCCATCTTCAGGATTTACTATGTCATTTACTATGTCATTTTCACTGTCGTCGTTTGAACGTATAACATCGTCCTTTTGTGGTCGTTTAAATTCAACTGTGAAAAATCCGCCATCAGTAGAGAAAACCGGTTCGGGTAGTCCTGCTTCCCGCATTTCGTCACGCATACGGGGAATGCCAGACGCCACTTGTTCTACTAAATTCATCCGTGTAAACAGTCCGAAAATTAAAGGATTGCGGGTCATGCTCTTTTTCCCGAATTCTTTTTTTACCCCTATCAATAATCCTCCCGGATTAGATATTTCTACACGGTCGTCATAGACTTCTATCATTGTTACAGCCCCTTGTTCGTAATAGTCACGATGCGAAAGTGCGTTAATAATCGCTTCTTTGAAAACTGCCAATGGAATTTCCCAAACTTCCTTTCGCGGCCCAGTCCCTTCAATGATGTAAGCCACTTCTAATTTGTCTTTTACCCATGCTTCAGCCTGAATGTATTGCTGATATAAAGGACCAATATATTTTTTGTCATCAATAATGTGGACTTTTGTTGTCCCCTTAAACCTTACACAACGAATGATTGCCTGAGGAAAAAACGCTTCCGGCTGTTGACCGAAAAATAATACTCCGCCATTCTTTATCACGCCCGATTCGTCATATACTTTTAAATTATTTAGTATTTGTTGAGTAGATATATTGCCGGAAATAGAAGATTCGATCAGGAATCGTTTGAAATTTTGTTTATCAAGTTCTTCGTCTATTTTGAAGCGAGGACAAGGAACAGCATCAAAGTAGATACGATTGCTCGTCTGAAAGAAACTTCTTATCTCTTCCGCTGTTGTCAGTTTTTGCGAATTAGCGCCTTCCCGCACATACATTGCACCCGAAAGAACATAAGGCTTATCTTTACCCGAAGGGATATCTATCACCCATACCGTTTTTCCTCCAACATCCACCGGATATATTTCTATGTGTATGGTTGGCGATATATCCCTGACAACATCCTGAATGGCAGATCGTTTGGAATTGTCGATGTCTGTTCCTGTAATTTGCCCATTGTCGGTAATGCCAATTAACAAATACCCTCCTTCGCTGTTGGCAAAAGCACATGCTTCCTGTGACAGTTCTTTTACCTTCACGGGAACTCTTACTTTAAATTCTGCATTGTACCCTTCTCCTGCCTCAGCAATGGATTTGATTTCTTCCGGTGTTAATTTATTCATGACGCGCAAAGATAGTAAATTTTTGATATTCTTTCGTCCTTACCATGTCGAATATTTTCACGAAAGTACAGTCCCTGCGGGGCTGAGCGATATTAATCAAAAATTTTATTGAGGAAAAATATTGACTTTAAATTTTTGATATTCTTTCGTCCATGCCTTGCAAAACAATTCGGCTACTATTTTGGCGCCGCCGATGGTAAAATGGGTAAAATCTTTCTGTGCCAGCGGCGGTTGTGCAAATACCCAGCTTGGCATTGAGTTTTCGCCGCCCATCGCCTCAAATAAATCCCAAAACGCGCATCCCGCTTCAAAAGCGGCTTTCTTTTGCGCATCGCGTATCTTTGCTATGTTCGGATATGATTGATAACCTTTCGGAGTGTTCTGCGACATATCATTGACGCTGATGACCACGATGGCCAATTCCGGTTTCAATGCCCTGAACATGCGCAGTTCCTGCGCTAACCTGCGGGCGTAGTAATCGTAACTGTCCACAATGTGCGGGACAATATTGGCGCCAAACTGCAATATCACCATTTGCACGTCCATCATGCGGAACATTTGTCCCATCTGGGCTGTGTCCATGCGTGAGAAATCGAGCCCGGAACTTCCGCGCAACGGTAAATTATCAACAGCAACGCCCTGAGCGCCGTCGAGCGTGATGCCGTACAGGTCGGGCAGAGCGGAAGATGTCAGCGAAAGATCGAGCGAGTTTTGCGGCGTCTCAAATCGCCACCATGCCGACGAAACAGCATCCCTGACGGCCATCCGTTGCGTATCGGCCTGATTGATCACAATGGTAAAAGGTTTTTCTGATGGCCCGTAGAAAAGACGGGCGCGTGAAAAAGTATGCACATTGCGGTAACCGATATAATAAGGCCTCAACCCGACGTGTGCAACCGAATCGTCCTGATCAGGCGGTGAATAACGCGCCAGACTGCCCGCAATACCGAACCGGTTGCCGGATATTTCGTCGTTTTTGCCAAGCGCTGAAATCCGTTTCCAATGTGGCGAAACGTCCTGCTGGAAAGTGACGGCATAGTCGTTTGCAGGGACGATCGGGATAAAACCGACGCCCTGTCCGCCGTAGTTTTTTTGCATGAAGTTACGAATCGTTGACGTGATGCGGTCTCCTTCTATTTGCGAATCGCCGTAGTGAAGAATACGCACTAACCTGTTTTGCCGGTTTATTTTGCCGATGGTACGGAACAACGGAAATAACAATGTGTCCTGCCCGTCGGGAAATTCAAACGGAATTTCAAATTTATCCTTGTTGAAGGTTTCTCCTCCGTTTTCAGACAGTTCACGGGTAAGGTCGGGACTTTGATTTTCGATTCTTTGAAGACTGTCGGTTGCTACATCTACTCGATCGTCAATTTCGGGAATGGAATCGTTTCCTGACAGGAACCAAGAATCTGCTTTGTGGCCGGCTGTATCTACCGATGCGATAATCGGCCGAATATCCTTGTATTTGATCGTATCCTCCTGAAACCATGTACGGTAATCGGGGATACGTATTGTGAACCGTTCCGTCGTCCATCCGTCGGGGAAAACCGCCGAAATGGCAAGGATGATAGCAATGACACACAATCCAAACAAAAATACTTTACGGGGAGTCATTTCCTGACCAATTCGAGCGTATGTCCCATCTTGTCGTGTTTGGTTTGCAGATACCGTTGGTTATACGGGTTAGGCGCAACCTCAATGGGAACGTTTTCAACAATATGGATACCGTAACCTTCCAAAGCGATACGTTTCACGGGATTGTTCGTCATCAGGCGTATCGGGCCGAGACCTAACCGGCACAGGATACTTGCTCCCACGCCATAGTCGCGTTCGTCTGCTTTGAAACCAAGATCAATATTGGCTTCTACCGTATCGAGACCCTGATCCTGAAGCCGGTATGCACTCATTTTATGATACAGACCAATACCTCGTCCTTCCTGATCGAGATACAGCACTACGCCTTTCCCTTCCTTGTCGATCATCCGCAAAGCCTGTTGCAGTTGTTCGCCGCAATCGCAGCGGTACGAGCCAAGTATATCTCCTGTAAGGCACGATGAATGTACGCGCACCAGCACCGGCTCGTCCGGCTGCCACGAGCCTTTGATGATGGCTAAATGTTCTAATCCGTTGGATATTTGTATGAACGGAACAACTTCAAAATCACCGTATTTAGTGGGTAATTTCGCACGGTCTCCCATTTTTACAATTGATTCTTCCTGCAAACGATACTTGATCAAATCTGCGATGGAAATGATTTTCAGGTTAAATTTTTCAGCAATGATGAACAGTTGTGGCAACCGCGCCATAGTGCCGTCTTCGTTGAGAATTTCGATGAGGGCGCCTCCCGCGTGCAATCCGGCTAAACGGGTAAGATCAACCACCGCTTCGGTATGGCCGGGACGACGTAGTACGCCTTTTTCACGGGCCTGCAACGGCGCAATATGCCCCGGACGCGCCAAATCTTCGGGACGGGTGTTCGGATCGGCCAATGCACGTATGGTTTTGGCGCGGTCGGAGGTGGAAATGCCTGTGGTGCAGCCGTGACCTATCAAATCTACCGAAATGGTAAACGGGGTGCCGTGCAGTGATGTGTTGTTTCCAACCATCATGTCCAATTCCAATTCCTTGCACCGATGTTCCGAAAGCGGGGCGCATACCATTCCGCGACCATATTTCACCATGAAGTTCACCATTTCGGGAGTAATCGTTTCCGCAGCGCAAATGAAATCTCCTTCATTTTCACGATCTTCATCGTCTACTACAATGACTATTTTCCCGTTGCGGATATCTTCTATGGCTTCTTCTATGGTATTTAAAACGTTATTCATGATTTTTTAAAAAAAATTATTCGAAATTCCCTGCTTCGTTTCTCCGGTAGTCGTCATTGTAAATGGATTCCAATTCGTCTTCAAAAAAGAATTTTTCTTCGCCGAAAGCAGGTTGCAATGTGTTCAGCCATGTGGCTTCCGGATCGTATTTAGCAAAAAACGGTCGCGCAACCCATTCAGGATTACGTCCTTGCAAAAAACGAAGCACGAACACTTTTTCGCCCTGTACATCGCTCACGCCCAATACCTGAATTTTGCCCGGCGTTGCGCTCATACTCGGCCCGCGTACCGTGCGACACACGCCGCTCACCTGCTGGTATGCTTTACGGAAAATATTCCAGCAATCTGCCAAAGGCATATCGAAAAATTCCTTTGCGCCTGTATCTCTGGCAACAAACATATAGTAAGGTATACAGTTGAGGTTTACCTGTTTACGCCACATTTCAGCCCATAGTTCCGGCTTGTTGTTGATATGATTGAGTACCGGCGATTGTGTACGAATCTGCGCACCTGTGGAACGCACGCGACGTATGGCTTCCTGTACGGCATTAGTCGATAATTCTACCGGATGGCTGAAATGCGCCATAATGGCCAGATTTTTGCCTGTCCGTACAATCTTGTCGAACACGCGCATCAAGTCGTCCGAATCGGGATCGGTAAGGAAACGATAAGGCCAGTAAGCAAAGGCTTTGGTGCCGAAACGAATCGTCTGGATGTTTTGCAAACGGTTGTCGAGCAGGGCGTCCACATATCCGGCAATACGCGAGGTACTCATGGTGAGCGGATCGCCGCCGGTAAACAATAGATCGGTCACTTCCTGATGATTCCGGAGGTATTGAGACAAAAGTTCGACTTCCTTCATGGCGAATTTCATTCCGTCCATGCCGGAAAACTGCGGCCAGCGGAAACAGAAGGTACAATAGGCATGGCAGGTCTGTCCCTGACTGGGAAAGAAAAGTACGGTCTGGCGGTATTTGTGTTGTACGCCATTTAGTTTGATTTTGCCGATACTCGGTACGTTCAGGTGCTGACCTGCCGGATTTGGATTGAGCGTCAGACGGATAGCGTCTACAGCCGCTTTTAACTGCGCCTCGCCTGCTCCACTGTTCATCAATTGCTCTAACTGTTCAAAATGTACGCTTTGCAACATTTCTTTACGGGGAAAACAAAGGGTAAAGATCGGGTCATCAGCGATATTGTCCCAGTCAATCAGCTCGTCTGTAACGTAATTGTTGGCTTTGAACGGAAGCAGATGTCCGATGACTTCAATCGCTTTGCGATCGGTCGCCGATAGCTTGCTCATCCCCTCTATCGACGCATAATTATGAAGATGATACGATTGATACTTCATGACTTTTCATTTTATGGTTCATACATCAGTGAATGGACACCACAAAAGTAGTAAAATTTTAGTTCTTGACAAAAAATATACCATGCATTAGAATTTTCTCCCTGTTCTGTTGTATCTTTGACCAATTAATTTTCAACAATTCATAATTTTATATTTCTGATAATGAACACATTAAGATTATTTTTATTATTGCTGGTCATCGCAATTTTACCATCCATCAGTCTTTCCGCCCAAATTTCTTTCGGAAAGCCCGAAAAAATCAACAATGACTGGCAGTTTCATTTAGGCGATGCATCAGATGCTCAGGCTGTAGATTTCGACGCAGGCAAATGGCAGACGCTCGATTTGCCGCATGATTGGAGCGTGGAAGGAACGCTCAGTCCCGGACTTGCCAGTTGCACCGGTTATCTTCCCGGAGGTGTCGGCTGGTACCGCAAAACCGTCGATATTCCGCAAGGACAGGCGGGCGACAGGGTATACCTTTATTTTGAAGGCGCGTACAACCGCAGCGAAGTTTTCGTGAACGGACATTCTGTGGGCAAACGCCCTAACGGATACGTTTCGTTCATGTACGATGCGACGCAGTATGTTGAAGCAGGTAAACCGGCTCTGATTGCCGTCCGCGTGGATCACAGCCGGTCTGCCGACTCGCGCTGGTATACCGGTTCGGGCATATACCGTAACGTTTGGTTAGTCGCCGCGAATCAAATACACATCGCACAATGGGGCGTGTTCTGCCGTACAAAATCCGCAGATAAGGGAAAGGCTGTACTGACTGTGGATACCGAAATCGAGAACGGATCGGATACAAAAGCCGACTTGACTGTCATACAGCAATTATTGGACGCCGATGGTAAGGAAGCGGCTAAATCATCGAAAAAAATAAGCCTTTCGGCGAAAGCCAGCGGAAAAACTACAGCGGATTTGAATGTCGCCAAACCTTTACTGTGGAGCGTCAAAACTCCGAACCTGTACCTGTTGAAAACCACTGTCGTACAAAACGGAAAAATCATTGACGAAACGGCGACTAAGGTCGGCGTTCGCACTTTTACGTTCGATCCCGATAAGGGTTTTGCGCTCAATGGCGAATGGATGAAAATGAAAGGCGTGTGTATGCACCACGATGCAGGCGTGCTTGGTTCGGCTGTGCCGCGCGAAGTATGGAAACGCCGTTTGCTGAACCTGAAAGAAATCGGCTGCAACGCCGTGCGCATGTCGCACAATCCGCAAGCGCCCGATGTGTACGAACTTTGCGATGAACTGGGACTTTTGGTGATGGACGAGGCATTCGACGAATGGGAGTTTCCCAAACGTAAATGGCTCGAAGGATGGAACAGGGGAACGCCCGGATTTGAAGGAACTTATGACTTTTTTGAGGAATGGAGCAGTCGCGACATGGCCGATATTGTCCGTCGCGACCGTAACCATGCGTCCATCTTTGCGTGGAGCATCGGCAATGAGGTGGATTATCCCAACGACCCGTATTCGCATCCGGTACTGAACGGAACCAGCATCAACCAGCCGATGTTTGGCGGTTACAAACCGGAACAGCCCAATGCCGAACGGTTGGGCAAAGTAGCCAAACGATTGGCGGCGGTAGCGAAGGAAAACGATCCGTCGCGTCCCGTCACGGCAGGGCTGGCGGGCGTGGTGATGTCCAATGCTACCGAATATCCTGATGCGCTTGATATTGCAGGCTATAATTATACGGAAAACCGCTATGACGTAGACCATCAGACCTATCCCAAACGTGTCATTTACGGCAGCGAAAACGGACATGCGATGTCGGCATGGAAGGCTGTCCGCGACAACGAACATATTTTCGGGCAATTTCTGTGGACAGGTATTGATTACCTTGGCGAATCGGGCGCATGGCCATCGCGCGGGTTCTATTCGGGGCTGATGGATTTGGGAGGTTTTATCAAGCCGCGCGGCTATTTCCGGCAAGCGCTCTGGAGTGAAAAACCGGCGGCTTACATCGGAACCTACCCTGCGCCCAACAGTAACCGCGATCGCGGAGGCCCGTCCATCGACGCATGGCCGGTATGGAACTACGCCGACGGGCAGATCATCCGCGTGGTATGCTACACCAACGCCGCCAAAGCCCGTCTGCTGCTCAACGGCAGGGAAGTTGGCGCAACGAAAGATTACGACGACAATACGGGCGTCATCTGGTGGGATGTGGATTACGCCGCCGGCACATTGGAAGTGGCGGGAATGGACGCCGCCGGTAACAAAACCTGCGGATATGCCATCCGTTCGTCGGGAAGGCCATACGCGCTGACAGCAAAAACCGAAGACTGCTCCATTGCTGATGGCAAGGGTTTGGCGCAAATCACAGTACAGGTAGTCGACGAAAACGGTATCGCGGTGATACTCTCTGACGACGAGGTAACCTGCATCATCAGCGGCCCTGCCAGATTGCTGGGATTGGAAGCAAGCAACAATTCGGACATGGGCAATTACCGCGACAACGTACAGCGCGTTTTTCACGGACGGTTGCTGGCATACATACAGGCAACGGGCGATACCGGCGAAATAACGGTAAAGTTTACCGCTCCGTGGCTGAAACCGGTGGATGTGAAATTCCCGTAACTGTAACATAATCTTCTCGAAATAAACGCTTAGAGCGCGCTTATTGTGATATTCAATTTGATACATTTTTGAGAGATTTCAATTCAAATACCCATTCGGAAAGATTTTGAAATAAAAAAAAATCAAAAAAGTATTGTGGATTAAAAAAAAGTACCTACCTTTGCGCACTCGTTTTTGATAGCTTTTCATCGACGATGAAAGCACGCCGATGTAGCTCAGTTGGCCAGAGCAGCTGATTTGTAATCAGCTGGTCGGGGGTTCGAATCCCTCCATCGGCTCAAAAACATTTTTGGAAAACGAAAACGTTCTTTGCTTATTGCACCAATTTTGAAACCAAAAATAATACTCTGGGGAGGTTCCAGAGCGGTCAAATGGGGCAGACTGTAAATCTGTTGTCTGACGACTTCGGAGGTTCGAATCCTCCCCTCCCCACATCGGTTTCAAAAACGCATGACAAGCGGAAGTAGCTCAGTTGGTAGAGCATAACCCTTCCAAGGTTAGGGTCGCGGGTTCGAGCCTCGTCTTCCGCTCTGTGTCACTGCCGATGTAGCTCAGAGGTAGAGCACTTCCTTGGTAAGGAAGGGGTCATGGGTTCAATTCCCATCATTGGCTCTCAGACAAAAATTGTATCATCTTTTTTATAAATACGAATATCATCTAAAATCTATTTAATTCATTATCATCATGGCAAAAGAAAAATTTGACAGGTCTAAACCGCACGTGAACATCGGAACCATCGGTCACGTTGACCACGGTAAGACTACCCTTACCGCCGCAATTACTTTAGTGTTAGCCGAAAAAGGGCTATCTGAATTTCGTTCTTTCGATTCTATCGACAATGCTCCCGAAGAAAAAGAAAGGGGTATCACCATCAATACAGCGCACGTTGAGTACCAGACAGCCAATCGTCACTATGCGCACGTAGACTGCCCCGGCCACGCCGACTATGTGAAGAACATGGTTACCGGCGCTGCCCAGATGGACGGCGCAATCATTGTGGTTGCCGCTACCGACGGCCCGATGCCGCAAACCCGCGAGCATATCCTGCTGGCGCGTCAGGTAAACGTTCCGAAAATTGTCGTTTTCATGAACAAGTGCGATCAGGTGGACGACGAAGAAATGCTCGACCTCGTGGAAATGGAAATGCGCGAACTGTTGAGTTTCTACCAGTTCGACGGCGATAATGTGCCCGTTATCCGCGGCTCTGCGCTCGGCGGCCTGAACAAGGAACCGCAATGGGTGGATAAAATCATGGAACTGATGGACGCTGTGGACAGTTACATTCCTATTCCTCCGCGCGAAAACGAAAAACCGTTCCTGATGCCCGTCGAAGACGTATTCTCGATTACCGGACGCGGCACGGTGGCTACCGGCCGTATCGAAACAGGCGTTGTGAATACCGGCGACGAAATGGAAATCGTTGGTTTGGGCGCTCTGAAAATGAAAACCGTCATCACCGGCGTTGAAATGTTCCGTAAAATTCTCGACCGTGGCGAAGCCGGCGACAACGTTGGTTTGTTGCTCCGCGGTATCGACAAGAAGGAAATCAAACGCGGACAGGTAATTGCCAAACCGGGTTCGATTACTCCCCACACCAGATTCAAAGCCGAAGTTTACGTGTTGAAGAAAGAAGAAGGCGGTCGCCACACTCCTTTCCACAACAAATACCGTCCGCAGTTTTACCTCCGCACCCTCGACGTAACCGGTGAAATCACCCTTCCCGAAGGCCGCGAAATGGTCATGCCCGGCGACAACGTAACCATCACCGTTGAGCTGATTTACCCCGTAGCCATCAATCAGGGTCTGCGTTTCGCTATACGCGAAGGAGGCCGTACGGTTGGCGCCGGTCAGGTAATTGAAATCGTTGAATAATTCAAAGATTTTCAGATTCATACTTTCAAGGTTGCGTCGCGCTCAAATATGCGTCACGCAACCTTTATTATTTTAATCTGTAACCTCAAACCTCAAACTTTTGAATCATGTATATCACTTTTAATGAACTTAGAAGGATAAAAGACTCGTTGCCGCACGGCGGAATCAAGACCATTGCCGACAAATTAAGTCTTAATGAAGACACTGTAAGAAATTATTTTGGCGGCTCGCACTATCTCTCCGGCGCGAGCGTGGGTATCCATGTGGAACAAGGTCCTGACGGAGGTATCGTGACATTGGACGATACAACAATTTTAGACTTGGCTAAGAACATATTGAAAACAAGAACATTGAATTAGCCGTTACCGAAGTTACGGTTTGATTTCCGCAGAAGTCAGGAAATCTTTTTAAAAAATTGGATGCGGTCATACGCGTCCTTTTTTGTTGGCGGTGGGGGATTATTTTGACCCTGACAGGTCTTCAACGCTGTCAGATTCTGACTTTGACCCCTAACTCCGCATCAATTTAGGTAGTCTATTCCAATTTGTGGTGGAAGACTACCTCTATTTCGGCGAAAAGTTTTCGGGTTTTTTCAGTCATCTCAGCAATATGCCATTC
>Ga0082212_10009334_pt1 | contig 12655 bp, 15 predicted proteins | sample TergutNt197P3_FD_71548 | JGI IMG/M metagenome (GOLD analysis project Ga0082212, IMG submission 71548) | Neocapritermes taracua P3 segment gut microbial communities from Petit-Saut dam, French Guiana - Nt197 P3 | ecosystem: Host-associated > Arthropoda: Insects > Digestive system > Gut ... | reverse complement strand
AGACGAATGAAAGCTTTAACCATTGACGACAGAATCATAACCACTCAAATAGACGGTGACGACCACGAATTTCTTTTGTCAACATGGGCTACGAGTGAAATCACAAAGAAATTCGGCGGGATAGAGAAACTTGGGGATGTGCTGACAGCGGAAGACCCGGAGGTTTTGGATAAAATCTTTACGCTTTTGGTGATTCTTGCGAATGCCGCGATTCAATACCGGAACCTTCGCGCCAAAGAAGACCAAAAGAAGCCGCTCTTAGAGAATGACTATTTTATGCTGAGAGTGTCACCATTTGATGTAGCCGGTCTGAAAGACATTATTCTCGGGTGCCTCAGTAAGGGGTTGGCGCGTAATGTCGAAAGCGAGGAAGAGGATTCGGGAAAAAACGCACCGACCGCGTAGATGACGTTTCAGATGAAGAGTTTTTTACGCGGCTGTTGTACTTTTCAAAATCGCACCTTAACATGAATTTTGATGAGGCATGGTGTCAACCGTTGGGGTTCCTGCTGGATTTGATTGAGTGTCATTTTCAATTTTCCGGTGTAAGGAAACCTAAGAGAGAGGTTAGTTTAGATGATGTGGTTCCGTTTTAAAGGCAAAGGAAACCCGCCTCGGTCAAGAGGCAGAATTACGGTAACCTATTCGGTAATATGAAGATACTCTCTTACACCTTTTTGAAGAATTTGTGAGAAATTAATATGCTTTTTTTCGCCTTCTTCTTTTAACCACAACGGAATCGTCGCATTTATTTTAACCGACTTTCCTTCAAAGTAGTTTTTATAAAACTGCGTATCGCAAGCGATGAGTGAAACAATGTCATTTTCACCGACTTTAATATCTTTTATATTTCTCGGTTCGGGTATTGTGTCACCCTGTTTTTCACGGTCATATAACATTAAACACAGAGCGTCTTCAGCCATTTCGATTGCATCGGTCATATTTTCGCCTTCGGTGAAACAACCATCTATATCAGGGAAGTATACTGAGTAGCCGCCTTTTTCCTCGCTTTCAAAAACTGCCGGGTATACGTATTTAGCCATAATAACTCCTCCTTATTTCAGACCCGCGTCCTTTAATATTCTGTTTAAAGTCCCTTTTTTGACCTCTTCTGTATTATGTCTTCCGACTTGAAAGGTAAGACCGGTTTTAGAACTATACCAATGCTCATGTTTGGAACCTTCTAATGTTTTATGACATTCATTTTTCTTTAATAGATTCTTCAACTCTGAATATTTCATTCACTTAACTTCCTTTCAATTAATATTATACTCCTTTTTATGCTCCTTGTCAATAGAATTTTCAAAAATTTTTAAAATAAATTTTAAGGAGGTGTGTACCTTGGCTGATTCCAATATAGGCTTGAAAATAAGTCTTGCCGGACAAAAAGAATACAACGAATCAATAAAACAAGTCAAGCTTGGTATGCAGCTCCTTAAAAGCGAGATGGCTCTTGCTACTTCCGGGTTTTCAAAAACAGATAAATCTGTAGAGGCTCTGTCTGCTCGCAATAATGCTTTAAGTGAAACGATATCAAAACAAAAAAATATGGTGTTATTGCTTAAAGAGGCTTTTCAAAAATCTGCTAAAGAACTCGGCGAAAATGATAAGATTACATTAGACTTGGCTACAAAACTTAACAAAGCCAAAACAGAACTTAACGGCATGGAGCGGGAGCTTAGAATCAACGAAAAAGCTCTCAAAGAGGCAGGCGGAGAGGTCGAGAATCTCGGGAATGAAATGGACGAAACCGGAAAGAAAGCCAGTAATTTTGGTGATGTCCTTAAAGCAAGTCTTGTATCTGAAGTTATAATCGGAGGCATTAAAGCCATTGGTGACGCGGTTATTGAAACTTCAAAGAAAATTAATGATTCTATTAACATATATGCAAGTTTTGAAGATTCCATGTTACAAGTCGCGGCAACAATGGGTATGACTTCTGATGAAATATCCTCCGGAAGTGATTCTTATAAATTACTTGAAAAAGCCGCCAAAGACGCTGGTATAAATACTGTTTTTTCCGCGTCCAATGCCGCAGACGCATTAAATTACTTAGCTCTTGCAGGTTATGACGCTGAAAAAGCGGCGGCTACACTTCCTAAAGTTTTAAATCTTGCGGCGGCGGGTGGTATGGAACTTGCAACTACCTCTGACCTTGTTACCGACGCAATGTCTGCTTTGAAATTGGAGACTTCAGAAATTGATGTTTTCATGGATAAACTCGCTAAAACCGCTCAAAGTTCAAATACAAGCGTTCAACAACTCGGCGAAGCGATATTAGTTAGTGCCGGAACTGCTACATCTACCGGGCAGGATTTGACTGTGTTAAATACATCGCTTGGTATTCTCGCCGATAATGGCATTAAAGGTAGTGAAAGTGGTACCAAACTACGTAACATACTGTTATCTCTTTCATCACCTACTGATAAAGCCGCCGCTTCACTTAACAAACTTGGTATTTCGGTATATGATGAAATTGGAAATATGCGAAATCTAAATGACATTATGGGTGATTTAGGCAGTAGTTTATATGAATTAACGCAAGAGGAACGTGTAAATTCACTTAATGATATTTTTAATAAAACTGATATTAATGCGATAAATTTTTTATTAGAAGGTTCAAACGAGCGGTATAAAGAGTTATCAGAGTTGATTGACAATTCAGCAGGTGCAGCGCAGATAATGGCTGAAACTATGGAAAGCGGACTTGCCGGAACCGAGCGGGCTTTTGATAGTGCAGTTGAGGGTATGAAAATTGAAATCGGCTCACTTTTCGGGGTAATGAAGCAAGGTTTTTTATCGGATGCAACCGATATTCTAAGAACTTTTACTGGAAATTTACAAGATGCCGAAGGTGATTGGTCTAAGATTGGTGAATCAATTGGTATACTTCTTACCGATTTTATAAATATGTTATCCGAACAACTTCCAAAAATTATAGATATTGGTATTCAGGTTATATCAATGCTTGGTGAAGCATTGATAAATAATCTGCCAACGCTTATTGATACAGCAGTAGAAATTGTAAAATCACTACTTAACGGCATTATAAAAGTTTTACCCGATTTAACACGCGGCGCGTTAAAATTAATCCTCGCGCTTGTTGACGGAATCATTCAAAATCTTCCTCAAATCGCTAAGGCGGCGATTGAAATAGTGGTCGAACTTGCCAAAGGAATTGCCGATGCACTCCCACAATTAATTCCGTCCGTTATTGAAGTAATTGTCACGGTGGTTGAAATACTGCTCGAAAATCTTCCTTTAATTATTGAAGCGGCTTTACAGTTGGTCACCGGATTGGCAGAGGGTATTATTGAGGCGTTGCCGGTTTTAATCAAAGCTTTACCTAAGATTATAAAAGGGATTACCGATTTCTTAATTCAGTCTGTTCCGCTCATTGTAGATACCGGAATTCTGCTGTTGACCTCTTTGGTAGACGCATTACCGGAAATTATTGACGGAATTGTAAGCGTTTTACCGGAGATTGTTACTTCTTTGGCTGAATCTATTGTGACTCTACAATTTAAACTCACAGAAGCGGGAATTAAACTGTTTGTTGCATTAGCGGGAAATTTACCGACAATTATAAGCGAACTAAACAAAGCAAGTACTGAGATTGTAAACGCAATCCTGTCAGAGATTTTACTTAAAATTCCGGATTTCGCCTCCGCCGGTCTTGATTTAATCAAAGGACTGTGGGAGGGAATCAAAGATTCCGGGCCGTGGCTTATAGATAAGATTTTAGGATTCTTCGGCGGTATGGTTAGGGATATATTGGACTTCTTAGATATTAAATCTCCGTCAAGGCTATTTCGCGACCAAATCGGGAAAAATATGGCTCTCGGGGTCGGAGTTGGGTTTGTCGATGAAATGAATAGAGTTTCCGGCGAGATGAAAAAAGCAATTCCTACCAATTTTGACGTGAACACAAAAATCAACGGCGGTTTTGATTTATCCAGCTTTAGTATGAGCGCGGCAAAATCGAGTATAATCGGCGGGAGTTCAATGCCGGACAGCATTTATTCCGGCGGTGCATTAGGCGGCATGAATTCTTCCATTGATTCGCTTGTTTTGGTTACCAACGGTATGTTCGGGCTTATGAAAGAGATGGCAGGTAAAATGGGCTATTCCATCTATCTTGATAAAGACACGTTAGTCGGAAAACTCGCGCCGGGCATGGACAGCGCGTTGGGTAACATGAGTCTGATGAGAGCGAGGTGACTTGAATTTGCAGGGATTAATTATACACGATAAACACTCGTTCTATGACTATCAGGCGATTATGACTTCGCGGGATGTGGGGTACCCGAAAGAAGTCAAGGTTCTTGAGCGGATTCCGTTTTCTAATAGAGTGTTTGATTTCTCGTACTTATACGGTGATGAAAAGATATACGAGGAGCGTACTTTAGTCTATGAGCTGACCATTCATGAGCATGGGGTGAGGAATCGGCAGAAGCTGAACTTCCGGGCGAATGAAATCGTCAACTGGTTGAAAAGAGAAAACGGTAAGGTTGATGTCATCGACACGTATACCCCGGAATATCACTTTTCGGCGGAATGTACCGATGTAACAGTGGTATACGCTTCCGGAACTGCGCGGATTACCGCGACCTTCACGGCACACCCTCTCCGGTTCTCGAATGACCCTAACAGCGATTTAAAGGCGGTGTTATAATGTATACGATTAAAGCGGTTAATTATGTTTACAACGGAGCCAACGATGAATTTATAGTGCATGAGAAAGACGTCAACTCTAAAAACCGGGTTTATAACGCGTCCATTGTGCAGAAAATCAATGAGATTCACCAGTTTAGTTTTACGATTAATATTCGTCAACCTCATTATGATAATTTATATGAAAAACGCACTCATTTAAAAGTGACGCACGTGAGAAGGTCAGATAATCGCACAATCATAGATTTTGACGGTTATATCTCTAAGATTCAGGAATTTATGGACGCTGACGGTAAGATGTACAAAAATGTCGTCTGTGAAAGCGCGTTGGGGTATTTTAAAGACAGTGTTCAAACGTACCGTCCTTTTCATTTCACTAATACTTCATTCGTTGAATTTATAGATGAGTTTCTTAGCGTACACAACAGTAGATTTCTAACCGGTGATTTTAGGCGTATTAAGCGGGGAGAAATCGAAAATAATCAACCAACCTATAACAGTTTCACACTCCAGTACGGAACATCATTTGATATTTTGCCCTATATATTAGGCAGATTCGGCGGAGAGTACCGTATACGTACAGAGGAAAACGGATTATATTTTGATTATTATGAAAACGGTATCTCGGCTACTTCTATCGGAACCGCTTATCCAATCCAATTGGCGATTAACCTGCAAAGCATTGAAAAGTTTGTAGACGGAACACAGGTCTTTAATCGTATATTTCCTTTTGGTGCGAAATTTAAAGAAATTGTCAACGGAACTGAAGTAGAACGAGAACAAAGACTGAGTATAGGGAATCCGCCATATCTTGAGTCAGAAAACACTGCATCGTTTGAACGCTACGGAACGGTTGACCGGATAGAAATATTTGAGGACATCACCAATGACCCGCGTAATGCGACTGCCACTCAATCCGCTGTGGATTTACTCAAGCAACGCGCGCAACAAATGGTGAACACTAACAGCCGGGTCGTTACAAGCTATAAGATTTCCGCGATTGACCTTTCTTTAATCGGGTCGGGACGAGAGTTCGAGCTCGGGCAGAGACGCAGGTTAATCGTCCCGCCTATGGGGATTGACGAAACCGTCCGGGTGACGCAACTGACAATTGATATTGATAATCCGCAGCGGTCGAGTATCGAGGTGGGCAGCGCGACCCGAGGTATATCCTCTTTGGTGTAGAAAAAAACAGCCGTATTTCTACGACTGCCCAATACGCGCTTATTTCTCACCATAATGAGTATAACATTTTGATATTTCTATAACATTATTTTCGATACGGAAAACCATCCTGTTGCAGTCATCAAGTCGTTTGCTCCACCAACCGGAAAGATTTCCGGTAAGGGCTTCGGGATGCCCAAGTCCGTCTGTTCCGTTTCGTTGAGTATCTTCAATAATTTTTTTTAAAGCTTTGAAAATACGTTTTTCACGCTCTGCAAGGTAAAAGAACTCCTCAAGCGCGGTCGGCGAGAACTTCACTGACATCATTATACGTCTTCCCCTCTCCCTGTTCAAGTTCGGATATAGATTTTAACAAAATTCTTTGGTTGTGTTCGGAATAAAAAGGGTCACCGTCTGCGGAAATTTCAAAGGGTATTCGACGACACTGCAAAACTTTTGTAACAAAAAGATTAATAGCACCCGAAACACTAAGACCCATATTATCACATAATTTTGCAAATTCCTCTTTCTTTTCGGCTTCAAGACGTATAGTTGTATGATTAGTCATTTTGTTCTCCTTTTATATGACATACTATGTATATATTGTAACATACAAATTTGCAAAGTCAATAGGCTTTTGAAAAATATTTTAAATAAATTTTAAGGAGTACTAAATGTCTAATAGCGCAAACGATATTCGTGTAATCGGCGGACATTCACCGTTGATTGTCGCGACGGTCAAGAAAGACGGCGAAAAAACCAATCCGCAGAGCGATTATGGCGGCGGTTTGACCTTCACCCGGCACGGAAAATCCATTACCGCAAATCCCGGCAACGGAACGGTTGTTAAATTTGTGTATGTGCCTTCTCTACGGCGGTTGGTAGCGGTAATTACGAAGGGACAAAGCCGCGAAATGACCGGGAACTATAACTGCCACTTGCAGCTCATCACGCCGGAGGGCACCGAGTTCCGACCCAATTACGCGCAGACTAATTTTATACAAGGACTGGAGGGAAAATAAGAATGGCTTATTTTGATGTTGAACTCAATATGCTTGACGGATTGTCGGTAGACTCAGGCGGAACCGGGTCGCTCAACCGGTTATGGCTTGATAAAGTTGTACTGAACGGCGACACCCGAAATATGGTGACTGCTGTGATTACGCATTTTGCCGGAACCGTTACCTATGCTCAGGGTGCTTTTAATGCGAATAACATGAATACTTCTTATCAGGTGGAATATCATAACCCTGCTCTGCCCACCGATACCGAATATTTGTATCTGACTGTTCAAACTGCAGATGATATCAAGTCGAATGGATTGGACGAAAAACTTATATTCAGGCGGTTTAAATTCCCGGACGACTTACCGGTTAATTATCAGCCGCAGATTGATGATTTAGACGTGCGTGTTACCGATACGGAAATCGGTGTTGACAATTTAGAAACCGGAGTAGAAGAAGTCCGTTCCAGGGCTAACAGCGCGTATACACAGGCGATGTTTGCTACAAACGAGTTAAGAAACCATGAGAATAATAAAAACAATCCGCATGAGGTCACGGCAGCGCAGGTCGGCGCGGCTACGGAAGACTTTGTGAATTCTTCTATTGAAAATATGGTCGCGCGGTACATAAGTCCGACCGCAGATATGACCTCGCAATGGGGCAGTTTCGCGGCGTTGCAGTCCGGTCCATGGTTTATAAACGGTGTTAGCGGTGCGCCTACGAATAATGATTACGCTGTTTTTATTGAAACGGATAATACCATTTGGCGCGCTAAGTTTGTGGGCTCCGCTTGGAGTAAGCAGTATAAAATCAATGACCGGCCGTTTACTGCAGCGGAATTGGCGGTGTTGGCGAGTCAGGTGTCTTTGACCTGGAAACTCGATGTAGAACACGATATCGAAACGAAAGTAGCGTATACTTACAACCAGACTTCAATCTTTAACGATTCTGAAAGAGAACAGGCAAGAAAGAATATCGGTTCAGACGACGCGAGAAGTTTAACCAAAGGGATTGTACTCCCAGACAGATTCGGTGAACGCACCATTTCCAATGAAAAGCTTTTTCGTATGGAACAAGCGAATACACTTAAAGGCTCTAACCATGAAGACCGGGCGGTCAAAGATTTGACGGTTGATGAAGTCCTTCAGATGTTGAGTGTTCCCGCCCACTTATCAAATATTTTATCTGTTAAAGGTTCTGTTCAAGACGGGAATACCTCTTATAGGCTGTATATCAGTCAGAATGGCGGCGCACCGGATTTAGTCGCCGGTCAAAATTGGGTAGGAGAACAAATAGCGGCTCAAAAACTAAAAAGAATTGATTTCAAAGCGGAGGGAAACTACGCAAATTCTGCCATCGAATTATTTAAAGTTCCATTTCAAGGCGCGCATATTATTTTTGACATATACTCTTCGAGGGCGGTCGCCTCTGATACAGCGAATCACGCCACGGTCGGTACGGTCATTATAAAAGCGACCAACAGCAGTCCATCGGTTATGACTTCAGAATCCCGCTTTATCATATCAGAAACGAATGGTGCCAGGAAAATTGCTTACCGAATCATAGGCGATATGCTCCATGTTTATTTGAGGGCGACAAACGCATATTCCGCCGGATTCATCTTAATCAGAGGCGCGGCGACCGGTGAAGTCGGAAACAGAAGAGATATTACCAATGAAATTGTCACCGATGACGCTTTTCCGGTCATCACCGATTCTGCAACGCTGAATTTGTTGACAATCCTGCCGGGAAAAATCGTTGTCACCGAAGACTCGGTATAAAGGGGAGAGAGATGCCAGTTGAAGAAAGAAATCTTGTTGAGATTGCCGGCGGTACGTTCAATTACCGGGTCGGCGTAAGCAAAAACGGAAAAATCATACCGTTCCTGAAAATATATGCGGTAGACTTCTATATTTCGCGTTATGAACAGCGCAGTTCGGTCATTGCGGTTCGCGGGGTATTTGACCCCGGAGCGCGGAATTTCAAGGTCACGGTTCCCGCTGCGCTTACCCGGTCACTATCCGGGAACTACCTCTACCGGATTAAAGTCACAACCCCGCAGGGTCATGAGATTATAAAAAATTACGGACATTTGTTTGTCCACCAATCTATCGGTTAAATAAAGGAGACTAAAATGAAAAAGTCAATTTTTGATTCGGTTTTCGCTGTAACAGGCGGTTTAATTGGATTTTTATTCGGGGAACTTGACGGGTTATTCTACGCATTAATTGCAATGGTAACGCTTGATTTCGGTACCGGATTCCTCGGGGCGTTGGTAATAAAAAAGAACGCCTCGAGCCAAGTCGGATTTAAAGGAATTGTTAAAAAAGTCTATATGTTTGCGATTGTCGCGCTTGCACATATTATAGACATTCAGGTGGTGGGAGGCGGAGGTGTTCTGCGGTCGGCGGTAATCAGTTTCTTTATTGCGAATGAGGCGTTGAGTATTCTCGAGAATGCGGGGAGTCTGGGACTTCCGATACCGAAAAAACTGCTTCGGGCTTTGGAGCAGCTTAGAAATAGTAATGAGAAAGAGGAGAAAACTTAAAATGAGCAAAATAATTGTAATTGAAATCGGTCACAGGGCAAACGATGTCGGCGCGGTCAGCGGAGGGTTGCGTGAAACCGACTTGACGCTTACCGCAGGACTTGAATTCAAGCGTCAGGTTGAACGTCATGGATTTATGACATTCCTGAACCGGGTCGAATGGTCGGGGATTCCGCTTGTTGACTTCTACGCGAAATCCGCGGCAATGAATCCGGCCGCGGGAATCGCTTTCCACTGGAACGCCGGCGGGGGCAACGGATTCGAGTGTTATACGCAAACCAACGGCATGAACATCAAGTCGATTGATTTGTCAAGCAAAATTGCCGATGAGATGAAAGCAATCACGGTCATGCGTCCCAACCCGGTTCGGAATTGCAATACGCATCCCACACCCAACGGTCAGAATTATACGGCTCTGATTAACAGTGTTCCGGCACCGTTTACTTACTGCGAAATGGGGTTCATCGACAACGCCACCGACCGAGCAAGATTCGACACGATTGAAAAACAGAAACGGTACGGTGTTCAGGCGGCAAAAGGTGTTCTGAAATATTTAGGTGTTTCTTGGATTGAAGAAGGGAGCCAAGACGTTTCAAAAAAAGATATGCTGTTCCGGGTACAGTGCGGAGCGTTTAAAAACAAGGAAAACGCAGAAAAATTCCGTGACGAGCTGCGAGGCAAGAATTATAAAGACGCGTTCATCGCGGTCGGGGACTTTTATCGAGTACAGGTCGGCGCGTTTAATGTAGAATCCAACGCGGTTAAATCTCGAGACTCGATGAGGAAAGCGGGATACACGGACGCGTTTATCACGCAGAGCTGAGCAAAGGCAAAAATAAGAAATAAATCAAGATGGTGAAAATCATCTTGATTTTATATTTTATAAAAAAAGAGGAGGTTCATTTATGGACAGTTTTATTCCAAGGATTGGCGGAAAAAAGTTACTACGAGGGAAAATATGTGAGATGTTTCCGCCGGTGGATGCGTTCAACCGTTATATTGAAGTATTCGGCGGGGCGGCGTGGGTATTGTTTCACAAGGAGCGTCATGCCGGGTTGGAAGTCTACAACGATTTAGACGGTGAAATGGTGAATATGTTGAGATGTGTCAAATATCATTTGAGTGAATTACTTAAAGAAATGCAGGGAGTTTATAACTCGAGGGAGATTTACAAGGAAATTCTGTCACAGTCGAGCTGCATGGGTTTGACGGATATTCAGCGCGCGGCGAGGTATTTCTACCGGATAAAACTGAGCTTTGGTTCTGATGGGCGGTCATATGGGTGTAACCGAGCCGGGATAAAAAACTCGGTCGATAAAATTAAAGCGGTCAGCTCACGGCTTTATGATAAAGATGTGGTCATCGAGCATAAGGATTTCGATGATTTAATCAGGGGTTATGACCGAAAAACGGCTTTTTTCTATTGTGACCCGCCTTATTTCAAAACCGAGAAATATTATGATGTTTCATTCACCCAAGACGACCACGAGCGGTTGAAACAACGCTTGAGCAATATTCAGGGGCTGTTTTTGCTTTCTTATAATGATTGTGCGTATATTCGCGAGCTTTACCGGGATTTCAATATCTATGGCGTTGACCGGGATAATAATCTGGGGAAAGGTCGGTATAAGGAACTGATTATTACGAATTATTGATGAAATTGAACAAGATAATAATATGCCGTATTAGGAATATCCCTAATACGGCTTTTGTATTTAAGCTACCTCTATAAACACCTCAATATTAAACTCAAGAGTAGATAATTTCGTGCTACGACCAGGTTTATACCTTTCAGTCATCAATATGTCGTTTGTACCTTCATATCGAACTGTCTAATCCGCCTGAAAGAAACAGGCATTTATCATTCATCTCTCCGGATAAACTTTTTTTAACCGAACTCGTCAGCATTTGACGTACAGTCGCCGACGTTTCCTCGAAAGATTCATTATGTTCTTTCGCTTCGGGTTTCCAATATTGTGTGAACTTCAACTTGCCGTGATGATATTCGGCACTGTACCCGGGAGGAAGTTCTTTTATTCCTGAAAGAACCGCGTTTCCGAACGGACGACCAGGTCCTAATAAAGTGATTGCGGCGATTCCCTCCTCGTCTATACGCGGCTTAATACCGGAAATCCTGAGAAGTTCTTTTATACTCTCCGCATGAAACAGTTGTTCATTATGTACACAGCAGAATAGCGGTGTTTCACCTGTTTTATCACGCTTTATCTTTATTTTTTGCATATTAATACCCCCTTATTGATTATATCACTATATGCAATAAGGGGGTATATTGTTATTAAAGTTTCATGCTTATTTTGTGCACTGCCTTATATTATTTTATGACGTTATCACAATTAAGGTACCGTTGCGTACTTCTATTACAGCTTCCACGCCTATAAATTCATTGCTCAATCCGCGTGTGGAACCGCAGGTCAAAACCGCATTACTCAGCGGATATTTTAGCCCTTTCAAATTTACGCCGCTTGCTGCTTCACCGGTTGCGAAAACGGATACAACTCCGGAATTCTGTGTTCCCAATGTAATCAAAGAATCCGTGACCGCCGTAATAATTTCATCATCACCTATTAAGTAGCCGGTCATGCCTTTTTGTGAAATTGAAATCAATACGGCTATACTCGCTAAAGTATGGTCTAATCGCTTACCAAGCGCGCCGTAAATGTAAAAACAATCAAAACCGCGAGTGATTGCCGCCTCAACCGCGAGTTCAAGGTCAGACTCGTCTTTTTCTGATGGATGACGTATGATTTCAACATTAACCGGTGTTTTCTTAACAGAATCAAAATCACCTACAACTAAATCCGGATTTAATTTGTGTTTGTTCAAATGGTCATAACCGCCGTCTGCCGCGATGATATATTCCGCTGTGAAATTCGGGTTGAATCCGGTGAATTCACCCGCTCCGATTATCATACATTTTCTCATATTGCTACCTCTTTGACACTATATCAAAGATTTCCTTTAATCATTTAACATCAGCGAATAAAACGTACTTGACTCGCAATTAACCGATAAGTACGAACACACACCCACAGAAACGGGAAACGCGGCTCCCGTCCGTGGGTGTTTCGTCTTCCGGTTAATTGCTCAATGCGTTTTTGACCTGTGTTTCAAGGGATTACTGGCTGTTTAGCCACTCTTTGAATTGCTTGTCAACATATGCGACATCTTCTCCGTCCATAGTTGACTTTAGACGAAGTATTGATTCATCTAACCCTATAACGATATGACCTTTATTTTTGTGTTT
>Ga0082212_10009333_pt1 | contig 12655 bp, 8 predicted proteins | sample TergutNt197P3_FD_71548 | JGI IMG/M metagenome (GOLD analysis project Ga0082212, IMG submission 71548) | Neocapritermes taracua P3 segment gut microbial communities from Petit-Saut dam, French Guiana - Nt197 P3 | ecosystem: Host-associated > Arthropoda: Insects > Digestive system > Gut ... | reverse complement strand
TTCTTTTATGTGTAAGGGCGCAAAGGTAGCATTCTCATCGCTTTTTCATCCCCTTGGGTGAGTTTTTTTTAAATCATGGATGTTTCATACGTACATTTTTTATTTTTTATATTTCGGTCGTATGGAACTCACATGTTCATTTACATGGGCGTATTAAGGTACATGCGCGTTTCATAACCTAATTAATACATGAAACTTTCGGCAAAGATAGATAATATTTCAATATTTAATGAAACTTTTCCGCTAACTCGCCCAGACAAGTTACATCTTTTCCGAAAAATTCCAGTTGGGGGGGGTGACGCCTAACAGGTGTTTGACGAAGAAATCAAAGCGTTTGCGATCGCCGTATTCGCCGCCCATTGTATGGTTCATGCCCGGGACGACAACTAACTCAAATTCTTTTTTGGCTTTTATCAGCGCATTGACTACCTGCATGGTTGAAGCAGGATCGACATTATCGTCTAACTCGCCGACCATGAGCATGAGCGGACGCGTCAGTAAATGGGCGTTCTCGACATTGCTGCAAGCAATGTAACTGCTGTCCACCGGATACCCCATCCACTGCTCGTTCCACCATATTTTATCCATCCGGTTGTCGTGACATCCGCAGCCTGAATAGGCGGCTTTATAAAAAGATGGATGAAAAAGTACAGCAGCCATAGCCTCCTGTCCGCCGGCCGAAGCGCCAAAGATACCCACGCGCTCAATGTCCATATAGGGATATTGAGCGGCAGCAGCTTGCATCCACAGGATACGGTCGGGGAATCCGGCGTCTTTCAGGTTTTTGTAACAAACGCTTTCAAAGGCTTTGCTGCGAAACGATGTACTCATGCCATCGCATTGGATAACGATAAAACCGAGTTCGGCGATGAGCTGGAGGCTAGCATGGAGCGCTCGGAAAGATTTTGGGGTGTAAGCGCTGCCGGGGCCGGAATAAATATACTCAAGTACCGGATATTTTTTGTTCGGATTAAAATTGGTAGGCCGCACAATGATGCCCCAGATATCCGTTTTCCCGTCGCGTCCTTTGGCCACAAAGGGTTCCGGCGCTATCCATCCCCGATTTTTCAGGTTTGTCAGATCGCATTTTTCCAGCGTCAGGATAACCTCGCCATTTTCTGCCTTTCGAAGAACCGTCGTTGGCGCCATATCCACTTTCGACCAAGTATCTACCAGATAATTCATATCTTTCGAGAACCATACCGTATGGGTACCTTCGTCCGGCGTCAGACAGGTTAATCCCGTTCCATCCATGTTAATTCGGTAATAACGAATAAAATAGGGGTCTTCATCTTTGACCATGCCATTGGCGGAAAAATAGATGATCCGTTTATCTTCATCAACCTGTAGGATGTCGCGAACGTACCATTCTCCTTTGGTGATTTGCCGCTTTACCTTTCCTGTTTGACGGTCAATCATATACAGATGATTCCAGTTGTCGCGTTCGCTCATCCAGATGATCTCGTTGCCATTCTTCAGGTTGAGTTTGTAATATCTGTTATAATTAACATACGTATCGCTTTTCTCTTCGATAACGGCACGCACCTGTCCGGTTTCGGCCGATAATTCCAGCACGCGATAAACCTGGTGTCCTCTTTGGTTAAAGTCGAACATCAGGTTATGGCTTTCCTTATCCCATTCCAGCCGGCTTAACTCGTACTGGGATGCAAACAGTTCCGTTGAAGGTGAAATAGTTTTTCCGTCTTCTATATGAAAGATATGCGGGATCTGAAAAGGTAGCGCATCTCCCGGCTTCGCATATTCGCGTTGAAGGAGTTTGGGTTGCAGTTGGTCGGTAGGCGATGATTCGATCATATAAAAAAAACGTTTTTCTGCCGGGCGAATCTTGCAGGCTGCCACTTTTCGCGAATCGGGCGACCAGCGGATACGGGCTGAGTAATATTCACCTTGAGTTCCGTCAAGGCTCAATGCTTTTACCTTACCTGTCGCCCTTTCTTTCACATAGACGTTGCTGTTTTTAATGAAAGCGGTGTATTTCCTGTCCGGCGAAGGTACGGAATCGCCTGTTCGCTGCTCGTCGCGTTCGCCCCAATAGCGTACCGTTCCGGTTCGGCGTCCTCCAGTATTGCCTCTTTCGTTCCGAATACGTTGCCGCATGGTATCCGGCATGGCTGTAATGCTTTTCTGGGCTGCATCGACAATCAGGTATTGTTCCCCTTCCGGTGTTTCCCTCACATACCAAAATTGGGATGTATCATCCATCCAGCGTGGAGTGATGGCTGCATTTGGTACTGCATTTCTGTATTTTTCCTGCAAAGAAAAAGCACGTTGATAATCTTCTATCGTTCCCTGCGCAAAAACTGCCGAAAAAAAACTTGACAGGCTGATAACAGCCACTGAAAAAATCATCGTTAAGTTACTCATAGTCGTTATTTTGGTGCAAACGTAGATAAAAAAACTCGTTTTTCCAAACGCGACAGATTTTTGATTTTGTACCTAACGGGATAAATACATTCCAAACCGTTGTATGTTTTTTTTCCTGCTCAATTAGAAGAATAATCTACTTTAAATAAGAGAGCCTGTCGTAAGATATCCTTAATCGCATTGATGATTGCTATATCTGTGTTGCTATCCATCTTGATAGATACTGATGTATTTCTTTTTTCTTCTACGTTCAAACCTGCCATCAAATCCTTAATTATACGAAGCGTCGACTCATGGTCAGTGGCATCTTTATTTCCAAATATACTAACTCGAAATACAGAGTCGGCTTTGACCTGTAAAGATATTAAAACAATATGTTTCCCATTAATGCTATCAATTTTGTTGTCCACTGTAATGTAGATAACTTTTTTAGTCGAATCAGCGGGTAATACAATGTCGCTGGGTACATTTTGGATTATCGACGGTGTTGCCGTGATTTTACTTGCATTTATTTGCTCCGGACGCTGTTTCCCTTCCGGACTGGCAAATACATAGACACTAAGGGCGGCTACCGGAATAAGCAACAAGAGCTTCAATCGCGCCCAACTGTTTGATTTCTTTTTTGTCATCATAATAAATCGAATTTTTAGTTTGTTGTTATTTAAGCTGTTGGCGAAGGCGAATGGTCTGGCGCTGACAGCTCTTTTCATTAATAATAATTGATATTTTGTTGCATCGATGCCTGTTTTGAGTACTTCTGCGTCAGCTTGATATTCATGAATTTGCCGGACTTCATTTTTAAGCGCCTTGACAACCGGATTGAACCATTGCACAAGCGTTAGAAGTTCCATCATAAGGGTGTCGAATGAATGTAAAAAATGAAAATGAGCTAACTCATGGGTAAGAATGGGTTCTTGGTGTTCCGCATAGTCTTTTGCTGAGATAAGGATATATCGACCGTAATTACAAGGTGTTACCGGCTTATCAAATAAAACAATCGTAAAATTTCCCTGCTTAATTTTTTCTCCTTTACGAATAAATAAAAATAATGAAATATAGGAACGAATTAACAAGCAGGCAGTCACAATAAAACCGATCATATATACTAAAGCTATAATAAATATTGGCGCTATAGGATGATTTGGTTGATCGTAAGGTTTTGAGGCGCTTTTTACCTCAAATGTCGAGGCATAGTCGCGTTTCCCTTCTATCATTTTATTTTCTAACTGATTTATAGAATGTTGTATGAAACTCGGAGATTCAGTCTTGATTTTTATCAAAGGAATCAGCATACAAGCCATTATCCCTGATAGGAGTATTGTCCGGTTGAATCGAAAAAAAGTCTCTTTACTTAACAGTAATTTATAGCCTGTGTAAAAAAGAATCAGACATAAACCCCATTTAATGATATAGAGAAGAAACGATGCCATATTATTGATTTTTCCTGTTTCTGGTTTCTTCGATAAACGCCTGCAATTCTTCAACGGATAATACGTCCTCTTCGATGAAGGAAGAAACGACACGCATATAAGAATTGCCAAAATAGGTGTCCACAATTTTTTTCAATTTCTTTTTTCGGTACTCTTCCTTAGTAATGAGTGCATAGTACTGATAGGTATTGCCATATACCTTATACCCGATGTAACCTTTTTCTTCGAGGATTCGGACAATGGTCGAAAGGGTGTTGTAATGCGGCTTAGGCGCTTGCTGCAGTTCCAGCAATTCGCGTATAAACAATGGTCCGTGCGACCAGAAATGGCTCAACACTTCTTCTTCTTTGGGTGTCATTTTTCTCATCTTGTATTTTTTTTTAGTTTGACCGTGCAAAGATAACTATAATACGATATAAAACAACTATTAAATATAGTTATTTTATGAGCTTTATATATTATTAACTTATTTAGGGTATAATATAACAATAATTAACTTAAATATGGCTATTTTGCTCAATTTTGACGAATAGGTTGATAACCGCGATTGTAAGCCGGGAGGCTTGCTTTAAACACGACGTAGCGGGACGCTACGCCGAACAAGGAACAAGGGACGCTATGCTGAACAAGGGAACAAGAAGAATAAAAACAATGAAAAATGTTTTTAGGTTTTTTTCGGACGTATTTTGAAAATTCAAAAATTTCATGTACGTTTGCAACCATTTAAGAATCAAAAGCTATGTTTACAAAAGAAACGTATGTTCAACGTCGAGAACAGTTAAAAACGACGCTTCGTACCGGATTATTGCTTTTTCTTGGGAACGAAGAATGTGGTATGAATTATGAAGACAACACGTATGATTTTCGGCAGGATTCGACTTTCCTGTATTATTTCGGACTATCGTATGCAGGTTTGTCGGCCGTTATCAATATCGATGACGACCAAACGATCATTTTCGGCGACGAAATTTCGATAGACCATATCGTGTGGATGGGTACGCAACCTACGCTTGCAGTCAAGAGCGAGCGGGTAGGGGTTCAGCAGGTTTTACCGTCTGTCAAACTGCAGTCATATCTGCAATCGGCGATGGAGAAAGGTCAGTTGATACACTTTCTGCCTACTTACCGAACGGAACATAAACTGAAACTAATGGAATGGCTTTCATTACCCATCCCGCAGCAAACACCTTCAGTCGATTTTATCAAAGCAGTAGTTGACATGCGCAATTATAAAACGGATGAAGAGATAGCGGAGATTGAAAAAGCATGTAATATTACTGCCCAAATGCACCATATAGCCTATCAAAATCTTCGCATAGGTCAAAAAGAGCATCATATTGCTTCGCTTGTCGCTGCCACAGCTTTGGATGCAGGCGCACGATTATCTTTTCCGATCATCGCAACTATCAACGGGCAAATACTGCATAACCATTATCATGGCAATACGGTGAAAGAAGGTGATATGTTGCTAGTGGATGCAGGCGCCGAAACGGACATGGGTTATGCCGGCGATATGTCGTCCACCATCCCTGCCGGAGCAAAATTTACATCACGACAGCGGGATGTCTATGATATTCAGGTTGCATCGCATCTTGCCTCCGTTGAAGCCTTACGTCCGGGCGTATATTTCAGGGATGTTTACGACTTGTCCGCTAAGATCATTTGCGAAGGGATGAAATCGCTCGGTATGATGAAGGGCAACTGTGAAGAAGCGGTACGACTTGGCGCCCATGCTATGTTTTTGCCCTGCGGTTTGGGTCACATGATAGGGTTAGATGTACACGATATGGAAAATCTCGGCGAGGTATGGGTAGGTTACGACGGCGAACAGAAAAGTACGCAATTCGGACGTAAATCATTACGGTTGGCACGTAAACTCGAACCGGGTTTTGTGTTAACCATAGAGCCGGGCATCTATTTTATTCCAGAACTGATTGACCTGTGGAAAAGTGAAAATAAGTTTGCCGATTTCATCAATTATGAAAAATTGGAAAAATACAAAGATTTTGGCGGAATAAGAAACGAAGAGGATTATCTGATCACAGCCGCAGGCGCGCGTCGCTTAGGCGAAAAAATCCCATTGACAGCTGACGAGGCCGAAGCGGCGAGAATGATTAATCAATAATTACGAATTACAAATCATTAATAATGGGAATGATGTGCCATCAAACAGCCGGAAATGACAATTCTTCAACGTCATGCTGATACTGAATCAAGTTCAGCATTTTCAGCATCACCTATGAGATTGCGGATCAAGTCCGCAATGACGAGAGAGCGTACTTGTCATCGGTAATGGTTTTAATAAAAATCAAACAGCCGGGAATGACGTTTTGAGTCGCTCGTCATTGCGAGGAACGAAGCAATCCAGTGCATTGAATATCAAGGAATTGCAAAATAACGTCATCGGTAGTAAAAAGAAGTCAAGAAAAATAAAATGAATGAGCGGATAAAAAAGTTACGCGAGAAATCTGTGGATGCTCAACCGTCATTGAGCATAGAAAGGGCATTGATAGAAACACATTTTTACAAAGATAACGAAGGTAAATACCCTACGCCTATCCTGCGGGCGCTCAATTTTTATGAACTGTGTAAAAAGAAGACAGTTTACATTGGTAAAGATGAGTTAATCGTTGGCGAGCGCGGACCAAAACCCAAAGCCGTCCCAACATTTCCCGAACTAACCTGCCATAGTGTAGAAGATTTACATGTTTTGAACACGCGCGAACTTCAGCGATATACAATCAGTCAGGAAGAAATCGACATATATGAGCGCGAGGTGATTCCTTACTGGAAAGGCCGTACCATGCGCGAACGTATCTTTAGCCATGTGCCTGAATCTTGGCGCGCGCTTTATGAAGCAGGATTGTTTACCGAATTTATGGAACAGCGTGCGCCTGGACATACCGCCCTCGACGGTAAAATTTATCAAACCGGCCTATTGGATTTGAAAAAACGCATCAATAGAGAACTGAAAGCGCTTGATTTTTTGAATGATCCGGAGGCAACCGATAGGCAGGAGGAGCTAGAAGCCATGTCTATCTCCTGCGATGCAGCAATTCTGTTTGCCGAGCGTCATGCCGATCTGGCGGAAGAAATGGCGCAAACCGAAAACGATACAAAACGGAAAGCAGAGCTATACACAATTGCCGAGGTATGCCGTTGGGTACCGGCGAATGTTCCGCGAACTTTCCGGGAAGCCATTCAGATGTACTGGTTTGTCCACCTTGGTACTATCACGGAACTTAACGGCTGGGATGCGATGAATCCGGGACATCTCGACCAGCATTTGGCGCCCTTTTATGAAAGAGAAGTAGCTATGGGACTACTTACGCGTGAGGAGGCCAAAGAGTTGCTTTCCTGCTTCTGGATAAAAGTTAATAATCACCCTGCGCCTCCAAAGGTAGGTATCACCGCAAAAGAAAGCGGTACATACAACGATTTCACCAATATCAATATTGGCGGAATCAAAGCCGATGGCAGTGATGGCGTCAACGAAGTGTCGTATATCCTCCTGGAGATCATCGAGGAATTGCATATCCTCCAGCCCGGTAATTCCATCCATATCAGCAGTCGTACACCCGATCGGTTTCTAAAAGCAGGCTGTAAGGTTATACGACACGGATACGGATACCCTTCTGTCTTTAATACCGACGCCTATATTCAGGAGATGATACGCCAGGGAAAAACAATACAGGATGCGCGCGAAGGCGGCTGCAGCGGTTGTATTGAGGTGGGCGCTTTCGGAAAAGAAGCCTACCTGCTCACTGGTTATCTGAACGTACCCAAAATACTTGAATTAGCGCTGAACGACGGTTGCAACCCATTTGACAATGAAACAATCAAAAACGAAGACAGTAATTCATCTAATTCAGGAAAGCGAATCAGCATTCAAACAGGCAACCCACGTGATTTTCAACATTTTAGTGAACTGTATGATGCTTTCCTAAAACAACTGAGATATATTATCGACCAAAAGGTAAGGGTGAGTAACTATATTGATCGGATGTTCGCCAAATATGCGCCAGCTACTTTTCTCTCGCTTTTCATCGACGACTGTATCACGTACGGCAAAGATTATTATAACTGCGGGCCACGCTACAACACTACTTATATCCAATGTACAGGCTTAGGTACTGTAAGCGACAGCCTTTCAGCATTGAAAAAACACATTTTCGAAGATAAGACATTTTCGATGGATGAATTGTTAAAAGCTATAGCCAATAATTTTGATGATAGCGAAACTATGCGACAGACCATTATTAACAGGACGCCCTTTTTTGGAAACGACAACGCTTATGCCGACAGTATTGCCGTTCGGGTGTATAACGATTTGTTCGATACCATCGACGGTAAACCCAACACCAAGGGCGGTTCGTATCATCTAAACATGCTTTCTACGACCTGCCATGTTTACTTCGGAAAAGTTCTCGGCGCCACTCCCAATGGACGGCGCGCCGGTTTTGCTATCTCCGACGGCACATCACCCTCGCATGGCGCCGACACGCATGGCCCTTCGGCAGTCGTCAAATCCATGGGCAAATTAGACCAGATAAAAAGCGGAGGCACGCTGCTTAACTTGCGTTTCCTACCCGGTCTGTTGAAATGCGATGAGGACATCGCCAAGCTTGCCGCGCTGATACGCAGTTACTTTGCTTTAGGCGGGCATCACGTTCAATTCAACATTGTTGACACCGCCACGCTCTATGCCGCACAGGAAAACCCTGAAGAATATAGAGACCTGTTAGTGCGCATGGCCGGTTATAGCGACTACTTCAACGACATGACCGCCGACCTTCAAGCCGACATTATCGCCCGCACCGAACAGCATGTATTTTGATATAAAACGATATTCAATAAAAGATGGGCCGGGCATCCGAATAACAATCTTCTTTAAAGGTTGTCCACTGTCGTGTGTTTGGTGTCATAACCCGGAAGGTATATCACCAAATAAGCAGATGATGTACTCAAAGAAGAAGTGTATAGGTTGTAAACGTTGCGTCGAAGCATGTCCCGTCCAAGCGTTATCATTAACTTCGAACGGAATTCACCAAGATCATTCCATCTGCAATTGGTGCGGACAATGTGTTAGCGTGTGTCCATCATTGGCATTAGAAATGTGCGGAACTGAATACTCGGTTGATTATCTGATGCAAGAAATCGAAAAAGAGATGCTATTTATGGATCATTCTTGCGGCGGGGTTACCTTTTGCGGCGGCGAGCCGCTTATGTTTCCTGAGACGCTGTTCGATTTACTGACACGTTGCGGTGCAATCGGTATTCATCGAGCTGTCGACACTTCCTTATATGCCAAAGAAGAAACCGTTATAACTGTCATGAACGAGACAGACCTTTTCTTAGTTGATCTGAAACATATAGATACGCACAAACATCAACAGTTTTGCGGAGCGCCCAATGAGCGAATTCTGTCCAACCTTCGAATGATTGCATCATCCGGAAAAGATATTAATATCCGGATTCCGCTAATAGAAGGTTTCAATGCCGACGACGAAAACATCACCCGTACAGCTACGTTTCTTGCATCTCTCCCGTGCAAAAAAAAAATAGTTCAATTACTTCCTTTTCACGAAACAGCTATTGGAAAACATCAAAAATTAGGAACTATATACAATCCTAATAACTTTCCATTTAAACATCCTTCTCCCGAATGTTTACAACGATGTAAAGCGATTTTCAATCAATATGGTATTAGTGCAAATAATTAATTAGACGATTTTATGGGATTAATTGTCTGGGCGAAGGAGTTGGTTTGTATCGGTGATAAATTGTTGGTAGGCTTTGCGTTCGGTGGGGGATAGTGCGATTTCTTTGGCGGCGTTAATAGTCAGGATACGGTATTTAGGTAGTTGAACCCAGACGGGGGTGTATCGGATGTTTAACTCTAATGGTTCACCAGGCGCTTTCAATACATCAATCGCAACAATGATGCCGCCATCCTGATAGCGATTGCGCTGATTAGAAACTAAGTTACCGAGCGAAAAAACGGTTACATTACGGATGATCCCTTCTTCATCCTCTTCATAAGCAATTGGCTGTACGACATGCGGATGGCTTCCTATCACGATTTCGGCGCCATAGCGGTGACACAATTCGGCGAGCGCTATCTGTTCTTGATTGGGATACCGTGCATACTCGTTGCCCCAATGAAAAAAGACGATGACGCCGTCGGTTGTTGACCGGTCGATCTGTTGCAAGTCGCGCACGATAGAGAAGGTGTCGATGCGATTGATGTACATCCCTTCGGGTACAGGGAGACCATTCGTTCCATATGTATAATTGAGGAGGGCGAATTGCAGTCCTTTGACAGATAAGTATAACGGGTGATTATTCAGGAAATCGTAACCGTCGGTAAACACGCCGGTATGTTGAATTCCAACGGAATCAAGAAAGGATAGTGTGGTGTTAACGCCCTGCCTGCCACCGTCGAAAGCATGGTTGTTGGCCAATACTGCCACATCAATACCCATATCGCATAAGGACTTTGTTAACTCTTTGGGAGAACGGAAGATTGGGAATCCCGTAAAATTGCCCGTAGCGGAGATCGTTGTTTCAAGGTTGACAACAGCCATGTCGGCTTCCTGAAAAACCGGTTTTACGAATTGAAATGATTCGGAATAATCATATCCTCCACCTTGATTGTCGTGTGCGGCGCGTACTTGCGGGAGGTTCTGCATCAAGTCGCCGGCAAAAACAAGATGCGCTCGTTTTGGAATATTATCAAGTATGCTTTCGGCGGCATTTAACCAGATGTCAATATCCGCCGGATAGTGTTGATCGGCAGTATATTGTTTCATTTTTTGCTTCCCCAGCCTTACTACTACGGCGTTACGATCCGGAATCACGAAAATATATTGCCCCAGCAATCCGCGCATATAGGGTATTTTCATCCCGTATCGCTCAAGCGTCCAGAACTGAAAACCATATTGTTTGTTAGTGTCGTTACAATCCTGCTCGTGACATTCTTTGTCAATCAGTGTTTCATCGGCAGTTGTTGCCTCCTGTATATACTGCTGGGAGATGATTTGCTTATCGTTCCATACACCTTCGTTTAGTATCAGTTGTCCAATTCTGGCAAAATCGCGCGCATTGCTGTTGAAGCAACAATAGGCTTTTACCATACCATCCTTCCTGTCGAGCGACCATAAAGCATCCTCCTCTGCTTGCAGGGGCGTCCATATTTTTTTTGAGATATAGGTGCAGAGGTTTTCGTTGGTAACTTTTTCAACAATAGATGCCAATAATTGTGTTACGCCGCTTTGATAGATAAAGTTAACGCCTGGCTCGGCAATGGATTTCATCCCGAAAGTAATTGCGTTCAAATCGTTACCGTAATATAATTTGGTAGTAGGCGAAAAAATCGATGAGTAGGATTCCTGAAAATTAAAACCTGCGCTCATAGTTAATAAATGCCTGATCGTCAAAGTTTTACCATTATACCCATCGAATTGAGGGAAAAAATCGCTGACTGGTTGATTCACATTGCGTATTAAACCGTCGTCGATGGCGCATCCAACAGCAAGCGAAACAAGACTTTTCGACATCGAAAAGGAATTACTGTATGATTGCGCCGAATAGTCATCCCAATAATGCTCGAAAAGCAGTTTTCCGTCTTGGATAACTACGTAGGCTACGGTACCGAGGCTTTCGAAATCTTCTACATATTGTTCAGACAACTTACTTTGGTTGTAATACGCTGATAGTTCCCATGGTTGCGGGTTGCCTGCTATGACCTTGCAGTTTTCAAAAATGCTGTACTGGTCAATCTTAGGATGTTGATGCAACAGCGCTTGACGGAAATAATAATTGGTCGGTAATGATAACCATGCGCATATTGCCAAAATAAATAAAGATATGATTATAAGGACGACATATTTCTTTTTCATGATTTTTGACGCTATAAATTCATTATTTTCTTGCAAAAGTAAGAAAAAAAATTGAATAACAAACAAAATGAAAAAAAAAGGTTAATAATTTTGCAGGTATGAAAAAAAAACGTAATTTTGCGGCCTGAAAAAAGGAAAATATTAATTCAAATAATAATTTATGATTGTAGTTCCATTGAAAGAAGGCGAAAACATTGAAAGAGCCTTAAAGAAATTTAAAAGAAAATTTGAGAAAACCGGTGTCGTCAAAGAACTCCGAAGCCGCCAGGCATTTGCTAAACCCTCTGTGAAGAAGCGCAAAGAGCGTATCCACGCCATATATGTAAAACAACTACAGCAGGCCGAAAGTTGATTAATGCAACTTTTTTTTCGATTATTTGTTTTTCTAAAAAATTATCCGTATTTTCGTTGCATCTTAACTAAATGTAACGTGAAAAATTATTTGAGTTCGTTTACTGATTATCTGCGATATGAGCGTAATTATTCGGCTCATACGGTTACTTCTTACGCAAAAGACTTTGGTCAATTCGTGGATTTTTTAGAAGAAACAGGCGAAGGGGATGGCGACGTATTTAAGCTGGAAAGGATTGATGCCGATATTGTCAGGCAATGGATGATGAAATTGATGAAACAGCCTTATAGCGCAAGCTCGATTAACAGGAAATTGAGCGCACTGAAATCGTTTTTTACCTATGCTATGCGTAAGGGCATCGTCCGAAAGAATCCGCTTGGGTTAGTCAATGGCCCCAAAAAAGCCAAACCGCTCCCTTGCTTTATCAAAGAAAAGGATATCGGTAGTCTGCTGGATGAAGAATCGGATGATAGCGGGTTTATAGCGGTCAGGGATAAGATAATGCTTGAGTTGTTTTATGAGACTGGCATTCGTTGCTCGGAGCTTGTAGGCATCCAGGATATAGATGTGGACACAGAGGCTATGTT
>Ga0082212_10009331_pt1 | contig 12657 bp, 9 predicted proteins | sample TergutNt197P3_FD_71548 | JGI IMG/M metagenome (GOLD analysis project Ga0082212, IMG submission 71548) | Neocapritermes taracua P3 segment gut microbial communities from Petit-Saut dam, French Guiana - Nt197 P3 | ecosystem: Host-associated > Arthropoda: Insects > Digestive system > Gut ... | reverse complement strand
CGGCGGCGGTGGCGAAATTGAATGTTTCAATATAATGCAGAATTCGCCATTATGAAACGAACAAGAGAAACATATAGAATATTTATTGCTATACTCCCAACGGGCACAAATTGCAAAAGTTCAGCGGCTAAAATTCCAAATTGCGGCGTCAGCGTCACCTTGCGTACTACTGAGTACGCGGCGGTTCCGCTTCCTTGCAATTTGTGCCCGTTCGGAGTATACGATTGTTTTTTCCGCCCCTATTTGGCACTCGTGGCAAAGCGACTCAATATCTGCGGTTAAGGGAGGGCAGCACAAATGCTGATTAATAACGACAATTATTTCCGGGTTTTGGAAAATGTAAAGGCGCAGATTAAAAACGCTCAGTATAGAGCCGTTCTGGGCGTGAACCGCGAGCAAATATTTTTGTTTTGGAACATTGGAAAGGTTCTCATAGAAAACAGCAAATACGGAAGCGGATTCATTGAGAACCTCGCCCGCGATATTAAGTCGGAGTTTCCGAACGCAAAGGGCTACTCGGTGCGAAACCTGCGCTATATGCGAAAATTCGCCGATATGTTCGACGACATCGAAAATCTGCAAGTGCCGCTTGCAGATTTGACTTGGTATCATTTGCAAACTTTAATGGATAAAATTCACAACAAAGAAGCATATTTATGGTATGCCAGTAAGACACTGGAAAACGGGTGGTCGCGGAATATTCTGCTTCACCAGATTGAAACAAGGCTATATGAGCGGCAGGCGCTGTCCGGCAAAGCCACCAATTTTGACCGCACTTTAGTATCGCCACAGAGCGAACTGGCGAGAGATACGCTGAAAAACCCGTATGTATTCGATTTCATCGAAATCCGCGACGACATTATTGAGCGCGAGATTGAAAGCGAACTCGTAGCGAACATAGCCAAGACGCTGATTGAACTCGGCACAGGTTTTGCGTTCCTTGGCAACCAATACCACATTACGGTCGGCAATGAGGACTACTACATCGACCTTCTGTTCTACAATACGAGGCTCCGCTGTTACGTGGTTGTTGAATTGAAGGTCGGAAAATTCAAACCGGATTATGCCGGGCAGTTAAATTTTTACCTTTCAGCGGTAGATGATATGCTCCGGCACGAACACGACAACCCGTCGATTGGCATCTTGCTGTGTAAAGAGCGGGACAAGCTGACCGCTGAATACGCACTGCGCGACATCAACAAACCTATCGGCGTAAGCGAGTACAGGCTGTCCGACTTTGTACCGCAGGAATTGGCAGATACTTTGCCTTCTGCAGAGGATATTGAAAAGCGGATTAAGGATAAGTACGAATTAGAGGAAGATTAGTAAGTATTGCAGTTGTCTGTTGAAAATTGAAAATGCCGGAAAAGAAAAAATCAGAAAAATCGGGCAAAATGCAGGAAATCGGCATTTTGCCCACCGAAAAAATCCCCTCTTTTCCATCCGGCGCGGCAATCCTTTCCTTTCTTCACACGGTCACCAGACCGCGCCAGAAAATCATTCAGCCGCTGCAAGGCCATGAAAGCAGGGGTTCCCGCAGAGCGTTCATTGAAATATTATTTTGGGGACTACGCCCCCAAGCCCCCCGTTCAAAGGAAATTCTGATTTTTTTATGAATTGCTTCGGCTGAAGCCTCAGCAATCCACAAAAAAAATACAGACGCAATACTTCACTCTGTGACCGAGATTTTAGCGGAGTTTCTACGAAGTTTCCTCAAAGTTTCGCCGAAGTTTCTACGATACGGCCATTTTTGCGAGGTTTGAGGAAACTTCGGCGAAACTTTGAGTAAACTTCAGAGAAGCCTCATAAAAAATATTCGCCGCAAAAAAGCATGGAAAGATACAAAGGGATAGCGCCGGATAATCCTCTTGCCGTTACAGTGCCGTTACAAGTTGTGCGCGGCGGTGTAAAAGAGGGCCAAAATCAGCGGAATAAAAGGATGCCACAAGTTGACAAGGCGCACTGATGCAGCCTGCTCGGAAGAACGAAAGAAGATCTGATTAAGAGAAACACCAAAAAGGATTACATAAGGCAAAAAGGGTCCTTGCGCGATCAACAGGAACTGGAGTTACATGTAGCAAGAGCTATTTTTAGAATCAATCTTGACCGACTCAATAACCAGATAGAGCTTATCGGCGGAGTTGACTTTGCCGGAGACGCACCATAAAAGGTCAGGCGTAATAGGCTGAGATTTAGAGAAGTCATGAAGCCGATAGAAGCGTTTGGTATGTCGGTCTTGCATGATGAAAACCACACAGGACTTGCAATCGTAACGAGAAGTCAAAACGAGATTATTCGCGCTGAAGTTAAACATAATGAACCTCCGGCTGGGGACGCGATCTTTTTATGGATCGCGCCCCATCCGCAGCGCCGATGAGGGGTTATCCCGCCGGACTCCTCCGGTAGAGGGAGTATCATCACAGAGCGGCGCCTGAAGTGGCCGGTATCAGGGTTGAACCGGGCCGTTATTCGGAACGCGCCAAGAGCGTCCGCCGAGCAGAAAGACCTGTGAGTTTTCAACGAGTCTGTCGGCGATAGCAGCGGCGATGGTAGTGTTAAAGAGAATGTTTCCCCATTCAGAAAAAGGAGTATTGGTAGTAATAATAGTGCTGCGTTTATCAGCGTGCCTTGTAGAGATAACCTGATAAAGGAGATTGGAAGTCTGCTGATCAAGCGACAAATACCCTAATTCGTCGCACAAAAGCAAAGCTGGTTCGGTATAGGTTTTAAGTTTACGAACGAGGGAATGATCAGCCTGGGAAGCAACGAGCTGATTAAGCATACTCATGGCGGAAGTGAACAAAACACGGATGTTAGCCTGACAGGCTTTCCAGGCAATGATCTTCCCAAGAATGGTTTTGCCTACGCCAGGGTTGCCGATGATAACGACGTTAGTACCCTCACGAATGAAGTCAAGATCAAGCAGACGGGTGATTTTACCTTTCAACTGGCGGCGTGATTTGTCGTGATCGAAGTCAAAATCGGCAATATCTGATTTGGACTGAAGTTTGGACAATCTGAAACGGCGAGCAATAGCGCAGGACTGGCGGCCGTCGATTTCTATATCGACGAGGCGGTCGAGCATATTGGAATGACTGAGATTTCCGCGTGCGGCGTCTTCGATAGCAGTATCCAGTTCCTTGGCCATGAAGTTGAGTTTGAGGGCTGTGAGTTTGTCATATAAAGCAGTCATGATTCGCTCCTTTGCGAAAGAATCAGTGAGTCGTAATCAAGCAGAGACAGCGGGTCAGTGGCGATGTCGTTCAGACGCGAGTCCTTTAGTTGCAATATGGGCTGAACCTGACGTGGAGACTGTTCCTGCCAGAGAATGTTTTTGATGTAATCAGCGCCGAAAGCGCCGAGGGATTGAGCCTTTGAGATAGCGGATGAAACGGCGTCGGGGCCATACTGACGGCAAAGGTCAAGCAGTTCTGTAATCTGGCGAGACAAAGCGCGATCTGTTTGAGCCAGTTGGCGCAGGTAGGAATCGCCGGTTTCGCCCAGAAGGAGAACGAGGCGTTGCTGAGCGGCGGAACGAGCGGCTGGAGGGCGTTCGGCGAGAAGTTCTTTTTCAAAGCGTTCAGCGCCGAAAGACTGACCACGCCGCCATGAACGCGTGTATCGGGCAACCTCGCGGTCGTTGTCGTATATGACGACGGATTGATTGTCGGCCTTGACGGTAAGGCGTTTGCCGACGTAACGCGGTGGTACGCAATAGCTATTGCCGTCAAAATGCAGACGAATGTCTTTGTGAACGAGCGCGGCGGCGGTGTCCTGGTAGTCTGGAAGCTTGGACGGCAGATGGCGAAGAGATTGCGGATTGAACCGTTCATCGGGCGACTGCCGCGTTTGTCGATGAATGCGTTTGTTGGCAGTTTGCTCAAGCCATTGGCGCACCTGAAAGTTGACATCGTAAAGACTGGTGAATGAGCGCAGCGGCCAGAAGTTCTTGCGAAGATATCCGACGCTGTTTTCCACTTTTCCTTTCTCCCAACCGGCGGCCTTGTTACAGGCTTTGGGATAAAAGCCGAGTTCGCGAGCGAAGGCGAGAAACCGCGGATTGAAACGAACGATACGTCCGTCGTGTTCGGATACGGCTGTGGCCAGGTTGTCGTAAAGGCATTCCCGCGCAACGCCGCCCATGAACCGGAAGGCGTGCAGGTGACAGCGTACGAATGTCTCGAAGCACTGGCTGTGAGTGAACTCGACATACAGGCGGCGGCTGTAACATTCGACGCAGCAGAAGGCATAGAGTTTTCGCTTGTCGCCTTCATAATCAAGACTGTCGAAATGCCCCCAGTCGATTTGAAAACACTCGCCGGGACTGGATTCTATGCGGACATAAGCGCGCGGCGGATTACGAACCATCCGCAGTGTGGCAATGTATTGTCTGAGTATGGTATTTCCGCCGGTATAACCTAACGATTTCAGGCGCTGTTCAAAGACTACGGAACTGGCTGTCGGCCATTGTTCCAGAAGTTCACGTATAACCGGCTTGAACGAATCAAGCTTGCTTTTGCGTGGCGCACGGATGGTTTTTAGCGGCGAAGGATTCCGCAGATACTTCCGTACGGTATCGCGTGAGACATGCAGTTCGCGCGCAATCTGTCTGGGTGAAAGCTTCTGCTCATGCGTCAGCCTATGAATCGTTTCTATCGTTTTTGAATCAAGGGACATGTTTTTTCATTCCTCACTTTCACGTCCCCTGTATACCGCCATTTTTCAGCCCCTGCCAAAGCGTTGTTCTTTTCAATCACGCCGCGGCATGGTCTCGGCAAAGCGCATCCACCTGCAAAATCAACACTTGCGAGATAGCCAAGTTGTTCTTTACAATATCCCCCGCTCCAGTGCCGGTCATCCAAACCTCGCTAAATGAACTCTTTACGTCAATAGCCAAGTTGTTCTTTACAATCACCGACAGCCGTCGTTTGCGGTTTCGTTCATGCTGTTTTTGCCGGTTTCGTTCGCAACTATCTTCATGTTTCGCTCGATATTGCCGCTGATAGCCGGGATTTTTTTCTCGCCACTTCTTCCGGCTGTCTGTGCATATCTGCCGGTAGTCGGAATCCTCCGCGATCTTTTTACGATGGTATTCTCGCTTGCGAATGCGCTGACATTCCTCGGATTCACAGGTTCCCTGTTTCGGATGATACTTTGAGGGGGTGAACGGTTTTTTGCAGTAACGACATATGATTTTCACAGGCATTTCCTCTGACTCATGCCATGAATTGGCATCGTCATTGTTCCCGGAAAATCAGTCAATATGTGGTCTTTTTACGCGACGGCACCTATAGATGTCCTATAGAATCTGACCTTGCCTATAGAAACCGAATATAGAGAAACTATAGAGTCCTGACTATAGAATGTTCATGTAGAGTTTTTTTACCGCGTCCCCGCAGATGGTTAGTTTTTGTTTGCTGCTGCATCAGTGCGCCTTGTCAACTTGTGGCATCCTTTTATTCCGCTGATTTTGGCCCTCTTTTACACCGCCGCGCACAGCGCAAAAACTCAACAAATTAAAAGATACTTTGCGAAGCCAGAAAAACTACCCTGTTCAGGACTACGATTCAGTTGAACACTTGGGCGAGATGGTAGAACGGGACTTTAAGGCGCTTGTGGATAGTTTTTTCTTCAGTGCGTTTCCTGCAAGTGAAGATCAACTTGAACGTTTATCGCCTTCGTTGCGGAATCTTTGGGAAAGGGAAAAGGAGAAGTTTGAACAACGGGGTTTTCTAAAAAGAATGCTCCGTGCGTATGTTTCTGTTCCCAAATATGAAGGCGGTATTGATGACTTTGTTCAAGGCACCGGGCGTGGCCTTGTAATAGTCGGGGATAGCGGCATAGGGAAGAGCGCATTGCTCGCCAATTGGGTTCAAAATAGGGGAGAACGGCAAAATGAAAAAATCATCTATCATTTCATCGACCAGTCAAGGGCCGGCGGGGATTACCGAAAAATCTCCGACTGTCTTATCGAAAAGACACGGGCAATCGCAAGAAAATTGCGGGGATTCCCACACCTACTGTCACAAAATCAACCGAGCGACAAGGATTGGCAGAAGTCCGAACTGCAAAACCTGCTTGAAGCCGTTAAGGATAAAGGCAAGCTGATCATCATACTTGATGGCATGGATAAACTCTCGGACACAGGCACATTACTGATACACACCGGCGGCGCAAAACTGCTTAACTGGCTTCCCGACTTTCCTGATAATGTCAAATTTATATTCTCCACACAAAAAAACGACGCGACGATGGATTATTTTAAGCGCATGGAGTACCAGTGCCTCGAAATGGATGTACTGGACGTGGGACGCAGAAAAACACTCATTGCCTTGTATCTCGACTTATTCGGAAAAAAACTCACCCCTACACAAATTGAATGCATCGCAAGCAACAAAGAAAGCGGAAATCCGCTCGTTCTGCGAACCATGCTGGACGAACTGCGGGTATTCGGAGTACACGAAGAACTCAATGCTAGAATTAACCACTATCTTGCCGCCAACAGTATAGAAAAATTTTTTGCTCTGGTACTTAAACGGCTTGAAGAAAGTTATGGCGAGAGTCTGGTGAGGGATGTTTTTTCTCTTATTGCTACTTCTCGGTCTGGCCTTTCCGAATCAGAGATACGCGATATTACCGGCGTGGCCACACTGTACTGGTCTCAATTATTCGATGGTGCCGCAAGCCAATTTTCGTCTTTGGGTGGGTTAATTACGTTCTCCAATGGCTTTATTCTGAACGCAGTGAAAAGCCGGTATTTGTCCAATGCCACGAGTGTTCGCAAATATCGAAAGACAATTGCGGATTTCATGAAATATTCTGATGCATCAAAAGTCTCCGAACACAGAAGTTATGAAGAGTTGTCTTATCAACTGTTTGAACTTGCCGATTGGGACGCACTCTACGATTTTCTGGTCAATTTCGATGTGTTTATGTATCTGTTCGCCAAAAATATGTACGACCCCATCAAATACTGGGCTACCCTGCAAGACATTGATCGGGAAAAGTACGCCATTGAGAAATACCTTGAACTTGACCCCCATGGAAGAACCACGGATATTATGAGTGTGCTGTTTTCCTCGATAGGTATTTGCGCAACCGACCCTTCTACCGCTCTTACTTTCGCTAAAAAAGCTGTCGCGGTAAAAGAATCTGTTTATGGCGCTAATAGTATCGAAGCAGTACAGGAATATATGGCTGCCGGAGTTACATCTGCGCTAGATGGGCAAAAGAAACAACAACTTGAATACCGCATCAGAGCCTTGTCCATCTGTAAGGATAAACTGGGAGAGGAAGATATCCGCACGGCACAAGCGTATTACGAGTTGGGCATGGGCTATATTAGCGCTGGTTTTCCTCAAAATGCATTTTACTACACCACGCAGGCCATAGCCATACAAGAAAAGGTATTACCTCATGACCACCACGCTACAGCCGCTTCGTATTGGGATCTGGCGCTTATCTATTCGCAACTTGGAGATAAAAAAATGTATCTTGAATACTCATTAAAAGCGGTGAGTATTATGGAAAAATCACGCGGCAAGATGAACCCACAGACGCTTGCTGTTTATAGCGACTTGGCATCCGCGTATTCTTCTTTGGGCGATTATGAAAAAGCCGTTGATTACGCGGAGCGATGCCTGGCAATGGTTAAAAACGTATTTGGTGAAAACAATCTTGTTATCGCAAGCATCTATGCAATCTTCGGAGAGATACATGGACGGAAACTCGCCGAAAAACCGCAATCAGATAAGCAGGAAAAACAAAAAGTCTTGGACAAATTTCTTGAATGTATGCAGGCAGCAATCACTATTTACTCTAACCTAAAAAAGATTGGAGTCGTAGCGAAGTATTTGAATGAAATCGGTGCCGGCTATGAATGTATTGGTGATTATGAAAACGCCATTGCTTATTATCAGCGATCGCTTACCGTGAATGATACCGAAGATACTCACGATGATATTCGCTCTCTTATGGAAATAATAGAAAAAGAGAAGGAGTGGTTTTCACTGGATTACAATAGCGAAGAAGTCTGCGTCAAACATGTTGAAAGTGATGGGCGCATATTGAAGTTTGTGCCACAGGAGTGCAGAACAGATGCGGTCTGCATAGCCGCAGTTCGGCAGAACGGATTGGCTATTGAGTATGTTCCGAAGGTCACGGCAGACATCTGCATGGCTGCGGTTCGGCAGAATGGATTATCTCTTGCGTATATTCCCATCGTGCAAAGAACCCTGGACATCTGTCTTGAGGCAATACGGGAGAACGGCCTGGCACTGGAACATGTTCCCGAAAAATTGAAAACTACTGAACTATGCCTTGAAGCAGTCAAGCATGACCTGCTTGAGATAGACTCCTGTATGAAAAGTGTACCGGAATCTATTCAAACTGAAGAATTTTGTCTCGCCGCTATTAAAGTTAATATTAAAGCCATCAAATATATCTCGCCAGCACTGAGAACCATGAAAGTATGTCACGCAGCTATTGGTGTTGATGGATTATTCGGCTTAAAGCATACGCCAACTGAAATCAAGACCATCGAGCTTTGCTTGGACGCAGTCAGGCAAAACGGAGAGGCGTTTATGTTTGTGCCGGGAAAGTATCGAACAAGGGAACTCTGTCTTGATGCTCTCGCCAACACGACTGATGGCAATGTTATTCGCGCTATTCAGGAAAATATGGTAGAACCTGGATTTTCACAAAAGGGGAATGCCCCTAATTATGTATGAGAATTTGCGGTAAAAACCAGCTTTTTACCGCCGAGCCAATGATACGGCGCGTCAACCTCCGGCAGGCTTTCCCGCAAGAGCGGCAAAGCCCGTTTGCGATTCATCTTGACCGTTATAGCCTCCTCGTCGACAACGATGTCGCCAAAATTGTCTATGAAAGAATCAAACAAGGTCTGCGACCGGTTGTGAGAATACCCCGGCAGTTCTGATGCAAGAAGCCGGTATAAATTGTGCGCCAGGATGGTCATCGTCAGATCGAAATCGACCTTTATCACAATGCCGGAGTTATTCCGATTCAGATGAAAAAAGTTAATCAGTTCTGAAATCCCGTTTTCAATCAACCATCGTTTTGCGTATTTACGGATCAAATCCCCCGCTTTTGCGCTGAAATCATTGGTTAGAATGATAGCCGGCTTTATGTTGCTGCCTTTGATGAATATCTGACGCAGCGTTTCTTTTCCATATCGCGGATTTATAGTCGTGCTTTCACTGTATTGCACAGAACGTGATTTATGGTTGGCCTTTTCGACTTTTATGGTTTGCCATTCAGATGGAGGAATCTGCTGAATCTTTTCATTCAGATTTTTGCTCTTTCGTTGAATGGTTATGAACTTGATCCCTTCCTTGTCGATGCGGCCAAGATTCTCCAATGTAGTGAACTTACTGTCAAAGACTACGTAATTGACTTTCTGCCCGGTTCCTTCACGGTAAAAATCCAAAAACTCCAGAATCACATTGTTCTGGTTGTCGTGCTTTACGGTTGTGTCTCCATAACAGAGTATCCCCGTGTCGGCATCCTGAGCTAGCGCAGCTTGAATAGAAATCAATGCCTTTGATCGCTTTCCCGACCAGTTGTTTTCATACGGGTCTTCATCTCCCCAGTAAGGGATAGCCGTAAAGTCGAGGTTTGCCGTATCAGACAGAAGCCCGTGATCGGCAAAAATCCGATTGAGCGATTTCAGAAAGGCAACATTGTCTCTGCGCTCAATAGCGGCGGAATAAGCACTGTACCATGTGGTTTTGGGAAGAACATTAAGACCGGCAAACATCCCAAGCCCGCGATCCATACACCAACCGTCGTCCTGCCCATATCTCTGCACATTGGATAGCTTAAGGGCGAGAAACGCAAGAATTGAATTCAGCTTCGGTATTTGCTTCGTTTCAGGATAGGAAGATTGCTCTATTGCTTCGTCTATACCATAGACCTTGATAAACGGCAGAAAGCTCAGAACCCCCACTCCCTTGGACGCGAACTTTTCCGGATCTGAGAATGTATGCGTTACGGCTTCAGGCGCCTGTAATACTTCCGCGTACCCGCTACTCCCCATCAGTTCCTGTCGTTCCGATTTGCCGCGTTTGGGCAGGCGTACAAACCCATTCTTGTCGCATACGTTATAGATAAACCCCTCAGACACTTTGTATCCCTTCCCGTCCAGAAAAACCTTTATATCCGGTATGCTGAGATGCTTCTTACGAAAACTCAGGATGGTTTCTATTAATTCATTGTCCATGCGCAGTTTTTTCTTGCCAGGCTTCAGAATCTGAAAAAACGGATCGCCGCCCTGCTTTTGGCAGGCTGCCAGCTTTACCTTGAAATCCCTTGCAATGGTATAGATTGTGCTGACTGTGTACCTGTATTTCTCAGCCACGGCTTCTGCCGTGTCGCCTTCATATAAAAAGCTTCGCATTGCAAGATACTGGCGGTGAATACTCTGACTTGGTTCAGCAAAGTACTTTTCAACAGTTTGATCAACCGGTCTAGTTTTTCCCATGGCGCGCCTCTAATTAGGGTATATATGTATCGTGATAAGTATATATCCTAATTTGTTATATTTGCAAGGCAAAAACATAACAATCACATATATGTGCTATTCTCCTTGATTATCATGGGTTCACAAAGGGTGGAGACTGGTGCGGAACTCGCTAATGACATAATATTACATAGCGAATTCGGTGTATTATATTGTATGTATTACCTAATATCCGATCCGCCGCAATAACGTATAACCGTATAATGCTAGCATTATCAAAGGATTACGGACTATCAATTTAAGCTCGCCGTTCGAACAATTGGGGCTGATTGGTTTCGTGAAAATCCAGGATAACGAAATTTTAGATTTTTTAGAGGCGATTTTATCTTTTCCTAATCTTAAAGTTCTGGATAAAGAACTTGTCATATCAGCGATTTCACTGGCGCGCGAAGTTAATGGAACCTTTGCCGACAGCTATATCGCCGCTTCCGCTCGCCACGCGGAGGCTGATAGCATTGCGACCTTCAACAAAAAACATTTTTCCAGATTCGGGATAAATCTGTATCCGTTTTGAATAGCCGGTTGGGCAGTATTCACGACACATTGTACAGGCTATTTCTGGTGCTGGAATATTTACTCAGGAAACACGTCCGATAAGCTGATTTTACAGCCTTCCAGTACATTTACGGGGATTGTGTCGACTTCGCTATAGCTGGTAACAAAATAACGCCCGTTTTCCAATATATGCGCCTGTACCGTTTTGGAATCAGGATCGACAATCCAGTATTCGCGCACTCCGGCGCGTTGGTATTTGTTGAATTTCAGAAATTTGTCATGTTTTAAGGATGACGGCGACAATATTTCAACTACCATATCGGGAACGCCGTTACAGCCCTTTTCGTCAAGCTTTGCCTCGTCGCAGACAACTAAAATGTCGGGTTGAAACACGTCGTCATCGTCATCCCCTGCGGCGTTCAGGAGTACATCAAACGGCGCGACATACACCTCACAGGGCTTGTCTTTCAGGAATTGCCACAGTTGCCCATGTAATTCTCCGATTATTTTCTGATGCGTCCTTGACGGCGCGGCCATTGCGTATGCTTCGCCGTCAATAAGCTCATAACGCTTGCCGTCATCCCATTTGCAATAATCCGCGTATGTGTACCGCCGACGTTTTTTTTCCGGTAATGACATATTACCTCCTTAATTTTCTCCATTTATTTAGTTAAAGTGTATACACGACAATGAATAAAGTAAACGGGAGATGGAATTATGAAGAAATTTTTGAGTTTCATGCTTGTATTTGCGCTTTCAGCCATGCTTTCGGCGTGCTCGCCCGGCGGCGCTCCTGAAACCGCCGGAATACCGACAGCTAAAGTTACCGGCGGAGAGGTCGAAGGAACGGTCGCCGACGGTCTTTCCATATTCAAGGGTATTCCCTTTGCCGCGCCGCCTGTGGGCGAATCGCGCTGGAAATCGCCGCAGCCGGTCATTCCATGGACGGACGCTAAACAGACCGTCGCTTTCGGCAATTCATGTATGCAGGATATGGGAATGGCCCGTTCCATGGGCGATACTTCCGAGATCAGCGAAGATTGCCTTTATCTGAATGTCTGGACTCCGGCCGCACGTGTGTCCGATCGCCTGCCCGTTCTTGTCTGGATTTACGGCGGCGGCTTTACCGGCGGCATGACCAGCGTTCCGATGTATGACGGTGAAAAACTCGCGAAAAAAGGCGTTGTTGTCGTCAGCATCGCCTACCGCGTGGGGCCGTTTGGATTTCTGGCGCATTCCGAACTCAGCGCGGAGAGCGGCAGAGGATCCGGAAATTACGGACTCGAAGATATGATCCACGGTCTCGAATGGGTGAAAAATAACGTCGGTAAATTCGGCGGCGATCCTACGAAGGTAACGATCTTTGGACATTCAGCGGGAGGAATGGCCGTAAGCATGTTGGCGGCGTCGCCGGAAGCCGCGGGGCTTTTCAGAGGAGTAATTGCCATGAGCGGCGCTTCCATGGCGCCTCTGCGCGCGAGCGCAAGCGGTGGAGCGGGAGCACGCGTCACAGTGCTTTCCCTTGCTGAAACCGAAGGAGCGGCTTTTCTTGGAAAACTGGGCGCGGCGGACATCGCGGCCGCGCGCGGCATAAGCGCCGAAGACATTCAGAAAGCCATCGC
>Ga0082212_10009330_pt1 | contig 12661 bp, 12 predicted proteins | sample TergutNt197P3_FD_71548 | JGI IMG/M metagenome (GOLD analysis project Ga0082212, IMG submission 71548) | Neocapritermes taracua P3 segment gut microbial communities from Petit-Saut dam, French Guiana - Nt197 P3 | ecosystem: Host-associated > Arthropoda: Insects > Digestive system > Gut ... | reverse complement strand
ATAAATCGCTTCGGCATACGAGCGATTGGCAAAAACTTCGCCTTCAAGGTCGGTAATAATTTCGTGCATAAGTTCCGATGCCGAACTCATTGAAGGATAGGAAATAATTAAGTCGGCAAAGTTTTGAGGATTAAGGTGATGGTCGATTAAAACTTTGCGGGCAGTTGAGCGTCTGACCATACTTTCGGCTTCGCCAAGACGATTCGATTGATTAAAATCGACCATAACAATCAAGTCCGCAGCCTCAATCAATTTTCTGCATTTTCTGCCGGCTCCGATAAATACATTAATCAATTCGCTGCCGTAGAGCCACTTCAAAAACTCCTGCAAATAGTTTGGCGTCATCATATCAACCTTTTTTCCTTTCGAAGTAAGATAGTGATACAAAGCAAGTTGTGAGCCAATTGCATCGCCATCAGGGTTAATGTGAGATATAATTAATATGTTATCGGAAGCAGAAAAAAGTTTCGATAATTGTTTCGTATATTTGGCAAAATATTTCATCTTTATTTTTATTTTTTTTTGAGTTTAAAGATAAACTTTTTATGGATTTAAAAACACCGCACGAAACATTAACTGAAAGAGATTTGGAAAAATTTTCTTCGGCATTCACTTTGTCCGATATGGAAATCTTTATTTTTCCCGAGTTATTTTATCCCTTAACGCTTGCAAATATCTTGTCGCCAATTATTTGGAAATGGCGCGAAGACGAATGGTTTAAAGATATTGAAAAGAAAAATTTTAACAGTAAAGTAAATCGCATAAAACAGTATATAATTCAGAATTACGTTTTTAACCTCGATTTAGCAACGTGGGGACTTACATCGAAGTTGAAAGAGATAGAGCGATTTAGTCCGTTTTTCGACATTGATTTGCTGAAACAATCGAACGCCCTGTTTGGCTACGAAGGCGATAAATATTATTTCGATATGGACATCAGAAGGCATTTTGGGCTTGACAAATATGACACCGACATAATTCCATACTGGAAAACGGAAACCGTTGAGGCAATGACTGCATTCAAATACAAAGAAGGTTTTGCGACTTGAGCCGGCGAATGTGTTTCGTTATCAGCATTGTATGCCGCCGCTCTTTTTGTTGTGGGAAAAATTCCGCTCGAAAAAATATTTATGATAGCAACGCCATTGCACTCGCAAAATTTTGTAACAGAGAAAGATGGGCTTATAACCAATAATCGCCGAATTGTTACAAAAAATATGTGGTTTAACGGAACATCATTATCGGCAAAAGCACGCCGAGCCTTAGAAAATGAGCGAGTTACAATTGTTTCGCACATTTCGGGTCATATTCACCTTATGTTTGAAGAGGCTTCAATCGATAAAAACGAATACATCAATTTTACTCATAAATTAAAAGAATTTTTGACCACCAATCTCACAAGTCTGATATTTGTTAACTTCTTGAGGTTCAATCCTAAATTCAGGTCGCTGTTCCAATATCGATGCGACTGTACGGGGAATAATAAATATATACCGCTTGAGAAAATGTTTGAGTATGAGCATACAAGCAAGTATAATGTTTCCGAAACAAGAGAGATGCTGATAAAAGAAATAGAAGGCGATGAATTACACCTTAATCCATTAAACAACAAGGCATTATTTAACGATTTTGAAAGGATAATAAACAACTCGGCGGGAAAAAGTTTAGACGAAATTAAAAATGAAATTCAGAACAGCGGCAGCGCAATTGGCAACGATTTGTTGGACGAAATGTTTGCCGAACTGAAAACTTTTATCCACACCGACCCGCAAATGCCGGCGCACAATAAAAAGTATGCGGCAACCGGCAGGATTAGTATTTCGCCACACGACAGTCGTGAGAAAATTATGGAAAACATTTACAAAAATGCTCCTCATTCGGAAATGGCTTTGCTTACACTGTACGTTTATAGAGATATGGAACAGATTGATTGGAAGCCTTTTGTAAAAGCGGCTATTGAACGAAATCCTGTATGTTTTACCGACCTTGCAGGTAAAAACGAAAACGAAATATATTCGATTTTAGCCGCAATGCCCGACGAATCGATATACGACAGTAAAAGGCTTGCCCTGCCCGATGAAGTATGGAATTTCAAACGCGGCGATGGAATTGAAAAGGCGTTTTTAATGGCTGATTTTATTTCACATAACAATAATTATCAACAAATTAAAATAATTATTAACGACAAGCAAGTAACCCTTGAAAATAAAGGTAAAAGTTTTGTTTTTAACTCACTAAAAAGAATAAACAAAATAATTGAAATAAACGGAAACAGAATTAATATCGACTAAATATTTAATATTTATCTTTGCTCAAATTTATTAAAACTATTTAAAGATGAAAAAATTATCAATAACCCTGCTTATCCTGTTGCTTTCTGTTCCTGCTTTTTCGCAGTTTTTAAGATTTGGAATTAAAGCCGGAGCCGAATCAAGCACAGCACCTAAGTACGATGTACTAACATCAATGTCATACAGTGAAGCTATTGCTCGTAATTTATGGAATAGTATAGCAACCGTAAAAAACTCTTCATGGGGATTTCATGGTGGCATTTTTACCAGAATTAATATACAAACATTTTATGTTCAGCCTGAAGTTGTTTTTACTTCAAATTCATTCGATTATACAATAGGAATTATGGACTGGAGTTCGAATTCATATTACGAGCATTGGATTAAATCACAAAAATTCAACAGACTATCTATTCCTGTTTTAGTTGGAGCAAAAGTTGGTCCACTACGTTTTAATGCTGGACCATCAGCCACTATTCAATTGAGTCCCAAATTCTTGATTGACTATTCTGAATATATGGGTCTTGGTAATACACCAAATTTTGACGACTTGTATAAAGAAGTTGCATGGGGATTTCAGGCAGGACTTGGTATAGACATACTTAAAAAGCTAACCTTTGACATTAGATATGCAGGCAGTCTTGGTAAAAAATTTGGTGATACGGTTACAATATTCAGCAGCAATAGTATTAAACTCGATCATAGTCAAAAATCATTTTTAGTAAGTTTGGGATTTATGTTTTAGTGAAAAACAATATCTCTGATAATCAGTTTACCTGCTTTTTCGTTCAACTTATTTTTAAGCGACTCCTTCAAAGACGAGATAATAAAGCGGACAAATAACAGTTTGGAAATTTTCAGGCATTACATTTCGGGCGAGTGGTGCATAGGTCGCTATTTTTTTAATCCGCTTTACGAAGACAGAAAAGCCTCATACAATATCTATTTCGACTGCAAAGTTTTTCCTACAAAATGAAGAACTTTAGCAACGATACTTAATTGAAAACTGTTTATGTAACTTAATGAAGTTTGGTACCTATAAGGTGTACAAACTCTTCGCGCGTGTTGAGTTGTTCAAGAAAAATACCTGTAAATGCTGATGTAGTTGTTACCGAATTTTGTTTTTGTATTCCTCTTATTTGCATACAAAGATGCTGAGCTTCAATAACAACGGCAACTCCCAGCGGTTTAAGCGTATTTTGTATGCAGTTTCTTATTTGTGTTGTAAGTCTTTCCTGCACCTGAAGCCGTCGCGAAAAGACTTCAACAACTCTGGCAATTTTGCTAAGTCCTGTAATATAACCGTTTGGAATATATGCAACATGAGCCTTGCCGAAAAACGGCAGCATGTGATGTTCGCACATCGAATAAACTTCAATATCCTTAACCAAAACCATTTGTTTGTATTCTTCCTTAAACATAGCCGATTTTAATATCTCTTCGGCGTTCACATTATATCCATTAGTAAGAAAATACATTGCTTCCGAAACTCTTTGAGGAGTTCTTACAAGCCCTTCTCTCTCAGGATTTTCACCAATAAGTTCAAGAATTCTTTTATAAAGAGACGACATTTCTGAAATATTTTCCGAATCCCATGTCTCTATTTTGTTATATTTTCCGGGTACAATGCCGGAACCGTTATTAATTCTTTCAATCGTATCAGCCATCAAAATTTTTATAAGATAATTATTTTACAAAAATAATCATTAATTTTATAGTCTGTTTAAATTTTACTTTTTACTTGAAAGGATTTTAAACTTGCAGTGAGAGAATAATTTTTCATAGCGATGATTAACAGAATATTATACATAACATCTACTTCCGTTGAGGCTGAATCTTTTATAAAAGTTGCCGGATTAAAAACTCTTTCGGGAACCGAATATAGATATGGCAAGGCAGAGATTGAACTTATTGTAACGGGAGTAGGAGCGGTGGCAACAGCATATAAAATGACGAAATGGCTGTCGCTAAACAGACACCCCGACCTTGTAATTAATGCGGGAATTGCCGGCAGTTTTAATCCTCTTATCAAAATTGGCGATGTGGTGATGCCTGTTTCCGATTGTTTTGCCGATGTCGGTGTTGAAGATGGCAACAGGTTTCTTACTCTGCACGAGGCAGATATTGTTTCCGACAATGATTTTAAAAACGATTTTCTTTACTGCGAAAATTCATTCTGCGAAAAACTTACGCCTGTTTTGAAGCCTGTAAAAGCAATTACGGTAAACACCGCAACAGGCTCTGAATCAACCAAAGAACGACTGCTCGCCAAATTTAATCCCGACATTGAAACGATGGAAGGCGCAGCGTTTTTTTATGTATCTTCGCTCGAAAACGTGCCGTTTGTTGCCATTAGAGCCATCTCTAATATGGTTGAACGGCGTGACAAAACTAAGTGGGATATTCCGCTGGCACTTAACCACTTGACAATTAAACTTGCCGAAATATTTGAAACACTTTCGCTATGAAACTTACCTTAGGTTTTTCCCCATGCCCCAACGACACTTTCATTTTTGATGCTATGGTTCATGGACGCATTGATACTGAAGGTATTGAGTTTGATTATTTTCTTGCCGATGTTGAAGAACTTAACAGCAGGGCAATGATTGCCGATGTTGATATTACAAAAATCAGTTTTCATGCCTACTGTTATGTTGCAAATAACTACCTGATACTCAATTCGGGCAGCGCACTTGGTTTTGGAGCCGGACCATTGCTTATCGGCAAAAACAGGTTTGATATTTCGCAAATTGCTTCAAAAAAAATAGCGATACCCGGAAAATATACAACTGCAAATCTGCTTTTTAGTATTGCTTTTCCCGAATGTCGCAACAAAAAAGAATATCTTTTTTCGGATATTGAAGATGCCGTTATAAATGAAGACGCTGATATTGGGCTTGTTATACACGAAACGCGATTTACTTATCAAAAGCGCGGGCTGGTAAAAATAGCCGATATGGGCGAATATTGGGAAACACAGTTCAAACTTCCTGTTCCGCTGGGCGCAATTGTAATCAAACGTACCATTTCCGAAGATATAGCCCTGAAAGTTAATAGAATACTGAAACGAAGTCTTGAATATGCAATTAATTATCCCGAAACTTCATTCGATTTTATTTCCCAAAATGCACAGGAAATGGACAGAGAAGTAATGAATAATCATATAAGTCTGTATGTGAATGAGTTTACGTTAAGTTTGGGCACAAAAGGCAGAGAAGCAATCGAAAAACTTTTTAGTGTTGCCGCACAGAAAGAAGTAATTCCTCGCTTACCCGACAAGATTTTTCTTATTCCATAGTGCAGTTGTAACAAAAAGGAATTTTGATCGATTTTTCCGAATTGTCAATTATGAATTAATGCAACATTTTGTAAACCAATTCTTTTAGCAGTTCGCCGGGGTTGGTGCCTGCATCGCCGAAGCCTTTCGATTTTAAATCGTAAGTCCTAAGCAGGCTTATTATGTGGACTACTTTTCCAACGCCGTATTTTCTTGCTGCTGTTTCGTAATCGCCTACAAAAAACGGTCTTATTTTGAGAGCAGAAGCAACGTTTGTTCTTGACTTATCGCTAAGATAGTGATATGTAAGCAGTTTAGTAAAAAAACTCAGCAGCGAAGCAATTATCAAATTAAACGGACCGGCTTTGGGATTATTGGCAAAATACATTGCAATTGCATTGGCTTTAAGCACATTCCTTTCGCCTATTGCTTTCTGAAACTCAAAAGTATTGTAGTCTTTGCTGATGCCGATATACTTTTCGACCAGTGCCGGAGTTATAACAAGTTTTTTATCGGGCATTGCAATAATGAGTTTATCCAACTCATTTACAATCTTATGCAGGTCGGTTCCAAGATATTCGGCAAGCATGACGTTTGCCGAAGGCTCAATACGCGCTCCTTTTTCCATAAGGTAGCGTTCAACCCATGCAGGAACCTGATTGTCGTAAAGTTTTGACGATTCAAAATATACGGCTTTCGTGTCGAGCGTTTTAAAGAGCGATGTTCGTTTGTCGAGAGTTTTGTATTTGTAACAAAAAACCAGAATTGTTGACATGGTAGGTTTTTCGACATAAGCAATCAGGTCTTCCGTTTTTTTCAGATTTTGAGCCTCTTTTACAATTATAAGTTGATGATTTGCCATCATTGGATACCTTCGCGCCGAGTCGATAATAAAAGGTACTGTTGCGCTGTCGCCGTAAATAATTGTTTGATTAAAAGCCTTATCGTCTTCGGGAATAGCCTTTGTTTCAATGTATTCCGAAATAACGTCAATGTAATACGGCTCCTCGCCTGCAAGGAAATATACGGGCTTGAAAATGCCCTTTTTCATATCAGCCATAATGTTTTCGAATGTTGCCGCCATTTCAAAATTTATTGATTTTTAATTTCCCTTTTTTAAACCTCGAATATCTGAATATCTTTGCAAAAATAAACAAACAAAGTTGAAAGAACTAAATCTTCCGCAATATTCGTTTAAAATTACCGGCAATGAGGGCGGCGAAATGATTTTTGACGAGATACGCCGTAAGTATGTGCGGCTTACTCCGGAGGAATGGGTAAGGCAAAATTTTGTTCGCTATCTGATTAATGCAGGCAAATATCCGCCCGGATTAATCGGCATCGAGGTAATGATTTCGCTAAACTCGATGAAACGCAGAGTGGATATTCTTGTTCACAACCGTCAGGGAAAACCTGTAATGATTGTTGAATGCAAAGAACCCGAAGTGAAGATTGACGATAACGTATTCGACCAGATTGTCGCCTACAACATGGCTTTAAAAACGCCGTATATTGTGGTTACAAACGGAATAGATCATTATGCCTGCAAGGTGGATACGGAAAACAACAAATATGAATTTCTGAATGTTTTGCCTCTTTATGAAGAGCTTAACGATATATGATAGAACCTTGAAGAAACATGCAGAAAAATGATTACATAGACAAAGGAACTGTTTTTGATTGGGGACGTGCATCAAAATATTACGCCAAATATAGAGATATTTATCCCGAAGAATTCTATCAGAGAATATTAGATTTAGGGTTATGCCAAAGCGGACAGACTGTGTTGGATTTAGGTACGGGCACAGGCGTACTGCCGCGCAATTTATACCGCTATGGCGCAAGATTTGTGGGCGTGGATATTGAAGAACAACAGATTGTTGAGGCACGAAAGCTGTCGGCATTAAAGGGAATGGACATTAATTATATTGTTGCTGCCGCTGAAGATGTAAATTTTCCCGATAATAGTTTTGATGTTGTAACAGCCTGTCAGAGTTTCATTTATTTTGATCAACAACTGATTTTCCCTAAAATCTACCGTTTGCTGAAAAATGGCGGGCATTTTTGCATCTTGTGGATGGCGTGGCTGCCCTTTGAAGATGAAATCGCACAAGAAAGCGAAAAAATTGTGCTGAAATATAATCCTCAATGGTCTGGAGCCGGCTCAAAACGATACACTCCAACCATTCCCAATGCGGCACTGCCCTATTTTGAGGAACAACACGCACAGTTATATGATATTAAAATTCCGTTCACACGCGAAAGCTGGCATGGACGCATAATGGCGTGTCGTGGAATAGGCGCATCATCTTTACCGCAAGATACTGTTCGGCAGTTTGAAGAAGAACACCGAGTTTATTTGGAGTCTATTCCAACCTCTTTTGAAATATTACATTATGTTACTGTGCTTAATCTTAGAAAAAAGTAATTTATATTAATGACAACTTAATTAGTTGAATAACTAAAAACTCGTACCTTATAACTATATCATGATTGACGTAACATGCGCCATTATCAGAAACGAAGACGATGAAATACTTGTAGTTCAACGTGCGGAATATACCGATCATCCTATGAAATGGGAATTTCCGGGCGGGAAAGTAAATAACGGTGAGTCGTTAGAAGAGTGCATAGTTAGAGAAATAGAGGAAGAGTTGTCGATAGATGTAGTTATTTGCGGAACGCTTCCGGCAGTGCAGTATGATTATCCGAATAAAAGCGTCAGGCTCATTCCGTTTATATGCGATACGCTCGACGATATGCCTTTTTTGTCGGAGCATATAGATTTTAAATGGATTGACGCCGAAAAACTTTTATCGGTCGATTTTTCCGAAGCCGATATAATTGTGGCTGAAAATTATCTGCGTCATATCGGGAAACAGTCAAGCTGTGCCCCCGACAGCGCCGTACCCGAAGATAACGACTTAAAAAGTATGGTTGCAGGCATGATGGGAACTCGGGATGCCGAATGGATAGCCTCGTCGGCTGCCGATAATCCGCAAATATTGCTTAATTTGATTGAATATTCATTTTCAGACAATAAAAAACTTGCGTTCCGTTCGTCATGGACGCTCACAAAAGTATGGGACAGGTTTCCAGAAATGATATATCCGCATTTGGGAAAACTGTCGGAGTCGCTGCCCAGACTGACAAACGAAAGCGTCCAAAGGTCGTTTATGCGAATCATTTCAATCTCAAATCTGAATAAAATAGATGTAGATTGTCATGGAATTATTATCGATTTTTGTTTTACATCGCTTAAATCCTTGTCGGCTCCGGCAGCGGTAAAAGCCTACGCTATGGAGATATTATACAGGTTTACAGCGATATATCCCGAAATTAAAAACGAGTTTATGGAAACAATAAATATGCTGCACGTAAAAGTAACAGCCGGAGTAACAGCAAAAGGAAGGCAGGTAATAAAAAAACTTACTCGTGAAATTGAATAAAAAAAATTGCATTTTTTCGTATTTTTGCCCTCCTCTATTTCAATATAAAATATATGCAAACAGTTGATACCAGAGGGCAACTTTGTCCTGCGCCGTTGATAATGACAAAACGTGCGCTTAACAATACGGAAAAAGACGACTCGTTTATCGTTTTAATTGATAATCAGGTCTCTTTTGCAAACGTAAGCCGATATTTGAAAGATAATAAAACGGCTTTTTCGGTTGTCGAAAACAATAATGTATGGACGCTTACGGTTACAAAAAACACTGAAACCAAGATAGATAGTAAGGTTGAACCATATTGTTCTAACGATATTCCTCATTTGCAAAAAGGCGATTTTGTTATTTCAATATCATCTGACAAAATGGGCGATGGCGACAGAGAATTGGGAACTCTTTTGATGATTAACTTCATTAAAGCCATTCGCGATCTTGATACCCTGCCCTCGAAAATGACGTTTTACAATCGTGGAGTATTTTTGGGAAGAAAAAACTCGCCGGTTTACGAAGAACTGAAAGACCTCGAAAAGATGGGAGTTGGTCTCTATCTGTGCGGAACGTGCATAAATTTTCATCAATTGACAGATGAAATTGACACCGGCACGGTAAGCAATATGTTTGAGATTGCGCAGATATGGGCATCATCGGGTAAAGTTATAAAGCCATGAAAACTAATCTTTTGAAGTTCGTTGAACAGGGAGGCTGCTCGGCAAAAATACCCGCAAAGCAACTTGAAGATATTTTAAAAGACTTCCCTTTAACTTCCGACCCAAATATACTTGTTGGCATTGATACTCACGATGATGCAGGCGTTTACAAAATAAACAGCGACCTTGCAATTGTATTTACAACCGATTTCTTTCCGCCTCTTTGCAGCGACCCGTATGAGTTTGGACAAATTGCGGCGGCAAATTCAATAAGCGACATATATGCAATGGGCGCCGAACCCGCTCTGGCACTGAATATTGTGATGTTTCCGTCAAAAGGCATACCGCTTGAAACATATACCGATATATTAAGAGGCGGTTTTGACAAAGCAGCCGAAGCCGGTGTTAAAATTATCGGCGGGCACACCATTGACGATGCAACGCCAAAATACGGACTTGCGGTTATCGGGTTTGTTCACCCTCAAAAAATTGTTACCAATTCAGGTGCGTGTGCAGGCTGTAAACTTATTCTTACAAAGCCACTTGGAACAGGAATTATTCTTGCAGGGCAGCGAACAAACCTCGCTCACGATAAAAATGTTGATGAAGCAAAACGGCAAATGAAACTGCTGAACAAAAGCGCCGCCGAAGTAATGAAAAAATACAATATCAAGGGAGCGACCGACATAACAGGGTTTGGGCTTGCAGGTCATGCTCTTAAAATGGCAAAGGCGAGCAATGTTTCGGTAAAGATTTCGATGAAACAGGTTCCGCTTATAGAGCAAACGTATTCGCTTGTTGAGGCGGGCTGCATACCTGGAGCCGCATTTCGCAACCTTGAATACGCCGAAAACGAAACCTCGTTTGCTTCCGACCTCGACTATAATCTCAAAATGATAGCCTTCGATGCGCAAACATCAGGCGGATTGCTTATGTCAGTGCCGGTAGCCAAAGCCGACAGTATGATAAACGATTTGCATAACGAAGGACTGACTGCCGCCGCCATAATAGGCGAAACACTTGCTCCGCAGGAATATCCGTTGATAATTGAAAATTAGTATTTTATAACATACTTATAATAATATCCTGCCCCCAAGTTGTTTTGAAATTTCGCCGAGAGCAAAATTAAGGTGTGCATATCTCTTTTGCAATTGAACTATTTTTTCTTTGTCATCGGTTTTTGCCGCCTCTTCTATTTGCGACATTATGTCTTTTCTGAGAATATTTATTTTGTCGCTTTTGAATTTCAGAACAGCATCGCCAACAATATCTTTCAGTTTCATCTCTTCCGTCTCAACGTAGGTTTGCTTTTTTGCCCAAATTTTGCTGAGTTCATAAGGAACTAAAATAAGATTTGCTGCAAGGCTCGATATTTGCGTATCTTCGTGCTGCACAAACTGTTTGTCGCTTGTAATCAAACCCTGCTCGCTGCTAAACTTGAAGTCGGCAAATATTTTTGCACAAACGGTATCGTTGAAATCAAGTCCGTCTGAAATAATTTCATTAACTATATGGTCGGCTACAGTAATTGTTTCTTCTTTTTTATCTTCCTCATTTACAGCCTGCTCGAATTCAACGCTGCCAAATCGCAACAACAATCTTATAATTTCGCGTTCCGAATAAAATGAAACCGTTTCCTGTTTTGTCGGTTTTACCACAGGTTTTATCGCAACCGGCAAATCTTCGAGAGTGGGGTATCTGTTTCTGTCGTTAAAATTCTTTTGAGTCTGAAGTTTTCTGACCTCATTATATAATATTTGCTCATCAACTTCAAGAATTACAGAACATTCCTTAATATAAACCGTTCGGGTTATCGGTTCGGGTATTACGGCTATCGACTTTACAATATCGCGAATGAGGTTTGCTTTCATTATCGGGTCATTGGCGGCTTCGTCCATTAACAGCCTGCTTTTGAAGCGAATAAAATCGGTTTCGTTATTTTTAAGAAAACCGACAAACTCCTCATTGCTAATTTTTTTGGAATATGAATCGGGGTCTTCGCCTTCGGGCAGAAGAACAATTTTTACATTCATACCCTCCTCAAGAACAATGTCGATGCCTCGTATTGAGGCTTTTATGCCTGCGGGGTCGCCATCGTACAAAATGGTAATGTTTGGCGTAAACCGCTTGATGAGTTTTACCTGCTCCTGTGTGAGCGAAGTTCCCGATGAGGCTACCACGTTCTCAATTCCGGCTTCGTGAAGCGATAAAACATCGGTGTAGCCTTCAACAAGATAGCATCTATCTTCTCTCGTTATAGCCTTGCGTGCCTGATAGATACCATATAAAATTCGACTTTTGTGATAAATATCGGATTCGGGCGAATTAAGATATTTTGCCGCCGTAGCGACCGATTTCAGTATTCGTCCGCCGAAGCCCAGCGGTTGCCCCGACAACGAATGAATGGGAAACATTATCCTGCCGCTGAACCGGTCGAAGATACGGTCTTCGCTTTGAATTGACAGTCCGGTTTTTACCAGAAACTCTTGTTTGTAGCCGTCTTCAAGGGCTTTTTTTGAAAAAGCATCTCTTTTTGACAGGCTGTAACCGATTTCAAATTTTTTGAGGGTCTCTTGCCTGAACCCTCTTTCTTTGAAATACGACAATCCAATGGAAATGCCCTCATCGTTACTGAACAGATTTTCAGAAAATTGCCTTAACGCATAATTGGTTACTACCAGCAGACTTTCCCGTTCGTTCTGTTTTTCAAGTTCTTCCTTTGTCTGCTCTTTTTCAACAATTTCTATGTGATATTTTTTTGCAAGAAACCTAAGCGCTTCGGGATACGAAAGGTGCTCATGTTCCATTATAAAATGGACGGAATTGCCAGCCTTGCCGCAGCCAAAACATTTGAAAATCTCTTTTGAAGGCGAAACAGTAAATGACGGCGTTTTCTCGTTATGAAACGGACACAAGCCTAAGTAATTGACTCCCCGCCTTTTCAATTGCACAAATTCGCCTACAACTTCCGTAATGTGGGCTGCATCAAGAATTCGG
>Ga0082212_10009329_pt1 | contig 12661 bp, 5 predicted proteins | sample TergutNt197P3_FD_71548 | JGI IMG/M metagenome (GOLD analysis project Ga0082212, IMG submission 71548) | Neocapritermes taracua P3 segment gut microbial communities from Petit-Saut dam, French Guiana - Nt197 P3 | ecosystem: Host-associated > Arthropoda: Insects > Digestive system > Gut ... | reverse complement strand
TTGTTGTTACCGCAGGGATGGAGGAGTTACAACATAACCCAAGTAGCTCAAGGGCATCTTACCTACCCAACCTATCCGCTTGAAATTGGCTCCGAAATATCCGGAAGTGTAAAAAGCGTACTGCTCGGGAGAGCAGTAGAAGATACGGAAGTCTCCGTGGTATCCCTTTCCACCTTGGATCGTTACTTCAATTTTACGCAAACAGACAGCAAGGGTCGTTTTCAACTTTCCCTTGGAGATCTTCCCGACTCTACCCTCTTTTTGGTGAGCGCAGAGGCGAAGCGTGGAATAACAAGGATGGATTTGTTGATAGAGAGCGAACGTTTTCCCAAGCGAACACTACGCTCCACACCTCCTGTTCAGATAGAGAAAAACCTTTTTTCTCAATATGTAGAGAAGGCAGCACAACGCTACATCTTCGAGAGCGGAGAAAAGGCTACCGTACTGCCAACGGCAGTGGTTACCGCAGAGTATCAGAAACCTTCAAGGATAGCGCCCTACTTTTCCGTTCAGCCGGACGCCACGATTTCAGAAGAGACCATTGATAAATTTCCATCGGCAACCCTTGAGGATCTTTTGTCGATGATTCCGGGAATAGAGTATGGTCTTGTACGTGGTTTGGGTACCTTCGACACGGACAATAGCGATCCATTATATTTGGTGGATGGCTTCCCTTGGAAGTTAGAAGAGATTCAATACCTTAATATGCAAAACATTGCCCAAATAGATGTCTTAAAGTCAGATAAAACCGCCTTATTTGGTATGAGGGGCGGCAATGGGGTGATACTGATCTATACAAAAGCGGGGAGGAACTTTGGGAATCCCAATGTCACTACAACCCAACCGTTCCACATAAAAACGATACAACCCTTAGGTTACCAAACTCCTGTTGAGTTTTATGCCCCAAAATACGAAACCGAGCTGCAACGCAACAACCCAAAGCCCGACTTGAGGAGCACCATCCACTGGCAACCCGTTGTGCCTATCAATGGCAACGGCGAAGCCTCTTTTGAGTTCTATACTGCCGACATTCCCGCTTCCTACACGGTAACCATCGAAGGCCTTGCCTCAGATGGTACAGTCATCAGGTATGCAGGGAGCGTGGGGATGCGTGAATAAAGCATAGAGCACTCATAGAAACCCACAAACTCTGCGTTACGCTCCGTAGACAAAATGCTCATTTACACATAGTAAACACCGCTTTTGTCTCAGTCGTAGGCCTTGGTTTTTGGGTTTTTCGAAGCGCCCCATAAATAAGCAGGCTGTTTGACAAAAAAACGTATCTTCGCACCAAATAACGGTGTCTATACTTTCAATTTCTACCTATCTTTATGAACGGCAACAACCCTGACAAAATCAATCCGAGCGTGATGTCTCGCAGAAAATTTCTCCAAACCTCTGTGGCAGCAGGATCCCTCTTGGGGATGGGCGTTACCCCTTCGCTTTCTTCTTTACAGGCAAAAGTCAAAGGCGCTCGCTCTTTTGACTTGCTGATTAAAAACGGAGTTGTCTATACAGGAGATGGGCGTGCCCCTATTCAAGGGGATATTGGCATCAAAGATGGAAAAATAGCCGCCGTTGGACATTTGGGCGATACCGCCAATCAGGTGGTGGAAGTGGATGGATATGCTGTTTCTCCCGGATTTATTGATATACACTCCCATACCGACACCCATTTGCTCTTGTGCCGAGAAGGAGACAGCAAAATTTATCAGGGAGTAACTACGGATGTGGGCGGAAATTGTGGCGGCTCTCCTTTCCCTTATTCTGATCAATGGCTTGCTGCTCACCAAGACGATCAACGCTTGATTGACCCCACTTGGAGCAACATTGACGGGTTTTACCAAGCCCTTGAAGAGAACAAAATCGGAATCAATTACGCCTCTTTTACCGGACATGGACAATTGCGCTCGATGGTGGTAGGAGATTACGATGTAAAGGCCACCCCTGAACAAATCAAAGCAATGCAGACTCTTTTGGCGCAACAGTTGGAGATGGGCAGTGTGGGGTTGACTTGCGGAATGATCTACACACCAGGGTGTTACGCTTCCAACGAAGAAATAACGGAGTTATGTAAAGTGGTTGCCCAATACAATCGATTGTTTGCCATACATATACGCAACGAAAGTTCAGGTGTGGAAGAAGCGCTGCAAGAGACCATTGAATTTGCTCGCCCTTCGGGTGTTCGTCTTCAAATATCTCATCTTAAAGCGTCAAGAAGAGTCAATTGGCATAAGTTGCCTCATTTGTTGCAAATGATTGATGCCGCCGCTTACTCCGGAATGGACATTGCCTTTGATCGCTATCCCTATACCGCTTCATCCACAGGCCTCTCGACTACCTTTATCCCTCAAAGGTATCTGCAAGGCAGCAAGGAAGAAATTGTAGCCATACTCAAAGATCCCCAAAAGAGAGAAGAACTTACCCGTTACATCCATTCTCGGCTCGATATTCTCGGTGGCCCCCAATATGTACTTATCAGCTCAACCCATAAACCCGAAAACGAAGAGTTTAAAGGAAAGGAGCTTGGAGTGTGTGCCACAATGATGGATATGGAAGTGCCTGAATTTATCCTCCACCTCTTGGTCTCTGAGAACGTTAGGGTGAGCATTATTGTCTTTTCTATGGATGAAGAAAACCTCAAACTGATCTACGCCCATCGGCTCGGAATGCCGGGTTCAGACGGAAGCGTCTATTCTCCTCAAGGGCCGCTCTCTGTGAATATGCCGCATCCTCGCTCTTATGGCACATTCCCCCGTTTTTTGGGGAGTTATGTTCGAGAACAAAAGGTGATTGACCTCCCCACCGCCATTTATAAAATGACGGCGCTGCCGGCCTCTCGATTGGGGCTTCATGATCGCGGGCTGATCAGACCCGGATACCATGCCGACCTTGTAGTCTTTGACCCGCAAACCATTTCCGAATTGTCGTCATACGCCAATCCGCACCAATTTAACAAAGGAATTGAACACGTTTTTGTAAATGGAGTTTGGACGCTAAAGAATGCAAATCACACAGGAGCGTTAGCAGGAGCGGTGTTATGAAAAGAATCACCCTCACTATCTTTGTTTGCTGCATTTTTGCAACGATGCATGGTCAGACCTTTGAAGGTCAGCGGGACTTGATAGACAGTATCTCATCATTATTTTACAAACAGTTAGCTCTTTTTCCACAGGAGAAGATATATGTTCATACGGACAAGCCCTACTATATCTCCGGTGAAAAGATATGGTTTAGGGCCTTTCTTTCCGATGCCGTAACCCATATTCCCACAACTGCCAGCAGGTATATTTATGTCGAACTCATCAATCCAATGGATTCTGTAGTTGTGCGCGTTAAAATACGGCCTCAAGAAGCAGCCTTTTATGGCCAACTGCCCATACCGGACGATGTGCCTCAGGGCGACTATACTTTACGTGCCTACACTACCTTTATGCGGAGTCAAAACGAAGAATATTTCTTTACAAAAGCCCTGCATATAGGCGATCCACAAGCCGGATTCATTCAAACCGACACACAGTTTTTCTTTGAAACGGAGCGGAGGGTACACGCTACCTTTCGATTTTCCGATCTCCCCACTTCCGCTTCCTTAGTTCCTCATTCGGTGACAGTAAGCGTGAACGAAGGAAAACCCATGAATCTCAAGGTGAATTCCGATGGAACTTCTACCATGACCTTTAGTATGCCGGCAACCTCAAGCAAACGAATCTTGCTCTTGGAAATCAAGGTCTCTTCCATCTCCTACCGCCAATTCATTCACGTTCCCGCTCCCGACAACGATTTTGATATTGGGTTTTATCCCGAAGGCGGTTCCTTAATGTTGGGCGTGCCTTGCAGGGTTGTATTCAAAGCCACTAAATCCAATGGCCAATCCACCCACATCAGGGGTACGGTTTATGACGAGATTGGCCCCATAGCAGAAATCAAGACAGAACACCTTGGGATGGGTAACTTTTTACTGCAAACCCAAGAAGGGAAAAGTTATTATGCAGTATGCGAAAACAGCATGGGTCATTCCAAGCGTTTTGACTTGCCTGTAGCCTTGAATCATGGATATGCTCTTTCTGTTCATCAATCTACAGATTATTTATTTGTTCGAGTAGCAGAGCCTGCGGGAGTCGGTCAGGACGGCAAATTATACCTGATGGCCCACACCCGTGGAACGATCCATTTGGTTGAGCATTGGGATCGTGAAAAAAAAGTGATGATGATCCCAAAAGGATTGTTTCCCTCAGGCGTACTGCATTTCATTTTGTTTGATATGGGTTTGAATCCGGTTAGCGAAAGGTTGTGCTTTATAAACAATCAAGATGAGGCACAGACAAAATATGAAATGGATCAAGCAGATTACCTCAAACGTACATTAGTAAACAACAAGGTAACCATTTCCGGATCAGACGGTCAACCCTTAACAGGCACTTTTTCGGTTTCGGTAACTTCGGATAGGGAGGTAACTCAGGATACTACCTCCAATATACTGACCCAATTGCTGCTGACTTCGGATCTACGGGGATATATAGAAAACCCTGTCTATTATTTTCAAAACACACATACATCCGAATATGCCCTTGATTTGTTGATGTGTACCCAAGGGTGGCGGCGCTACAACCCCAAAGCTTGGGCGCAAGGTCGCTTCTCGCTGCCTGCTTCCCCCCTTGAATTGGGTCCTGAAGTGTCCGGTACGGTAAAAAGTGTGTTGCTGGGGTTACCTGTAGAGGGTATGGAAGTTACCGCAGCATCACTTAGGGTGGCAGGCGGTTATTTTCACAGCGTCAAAACCGACAAAGAGGGCCGTTTTTACCTTCCCTTACGCGAGTTTCCCGACAGTACGGGGTTTATCGTCAGTACGGAACCAAAAAAAGGAATGACCCGAATCGATTTACTCTTAGACGCAGAATCTTTTCCAAGTCGGACCAACTCTGCCATTCCTGCTGTTGAAGTAAACAAAGGGCAGTTTGCGCAATATGTCGATATGGCTGAACGACAATACATCGACGAAGGGGGATTAAGGGTGGTGCAATTGTCGCCGGCTGTGGTTACCGCCGACCGACTACCTCCCAAAAAATCGGTGTTGTACCATTTACCTTCCTCTGTAAATATAGTTACAAGAGAAAAATTAGAGTTGGCTGTTGATCGCATTGGCATTTATAACCTGCTTAGTCAGATACCGGGTGTGCAACTTCAAGTAGATGAATATGGAAGATCCATGATTACCCTTAGGGGCCAAGGTTCTTTTGGTGCTTCACAACCTTTATGGTTGGTGGACGATGTAGTGTTCGACAGCAATCCACAAATTGGCGACCCTCTGAGTTTGATCGACGTTAGCAACATTGCCCAAATCGATGTATTGAAAGGGCCGGAAGTGGCCGCTTTTGGTATGCGTGGAAGCCATGGAGTGATTGCCATCCATACCAAAAAAGGAGATGACATAAGCCATACTGCTACCCAGCCTTTCCATATTAAAACCTTCTTGCCCTTAGGATACCAACCACCTGTTGAGTTTTATGCCCCAAAATACGAAAACGATGCCAAACGTTATAACGGAAAACCCGACTTGCGCACCACCATTCATTGGCAACCGGTGGTTCAAACAGACAGCACCGGCGTTGCATCGTTCGATTTTTATACAGCAGATGAACCGATTTCTTATACGATAACTATTGAAGGTTTGGCCAACGATGGCACCATCATACGAAAAGAGGTCAAATTATGGCCTGCTTTACCATAACCACAGCAAGAACGGCAAATCAATCATAAAGCGGCTACCTTCGGGAAAAATAGGAAACAACATCCCCGAGAAGAATGTAATAGTTGTCGTCAAAATCGCCGTTGCTGTTGGTAACGGAGTAGTTCCTTGAGTTCATCAGGATGGCAGCGCTGATTCCCGCATCGGTATCTCCGCACCAGATTGTGGAAGTTCCCGACAAGTTTCCGGCGTGATAGTGCCCCCCGGGGTAGAGTCTGTGCCCCACCCTCCATCCAAGTGCATATCGATCATAATTGGGAGAAGGAGTGTACATCTCGGCAATCGTCTCTTTTTTGAGAATATCATCCTCTCCTTTTCCGTCTATGGCAACAATAAACTTCATCATCTCGTCTGAAGAGGCAATCAACCCTCCGGCAGCAGCTATAGCACTCATGTTGTTGAGGTATCCGTTGTACCCTCCCTGAGAGTAATAGACGCACTCGTTGGTGCGTCTTCCTTCAAGATCTTTCCCTACATGAACATCGGTAACTCCGGCCAAGGCAACAACTTCCTTTAAGTAGTGCTCGTATCCTTTGCCTGTAACTTTTTCGATGATCTTTCCGGCAACCCCAAAGCCCAAATTGTAATAAGAATGTGTTTGTCCCGGAACAGAAAAAAGAGAACAATCGTCCAACATATATTTGATCATCCCTTCTAAGGTGTAGTTTCGCACGGGGTTGTCGAACATGGGATCCAACGGATTGCTTCTCCATCCGCTGTTGTGTTGCAGAAAATGCCTCAGCGTTACGGTTGCCTGTACGCCGGTAACGCCGGGGAACTCGTCGTTAAGGTATCCTCCATCGCCAAAGATGTTTTTATCAAGATCTATCAACCCCTCCTCATAGAGTTTCATCACGCAAACCGTGGTGAATTGTTTAGAAATGCTCGCCAATCTAAAGAGGTGATTGGGCGTTACTTTTTCTTTTGCTTCCACAATGGCAAAGCCGTATCCCGCATGATAGATGATTCTCTCTCCGTTTGAGACAGATAAAGAGAGGCCCGGTATGGCAAAATTGCTCATAAAATTATAGACCATACCGTCGATGGTTGGATTTCCTTTTTTTACAATTACATCATACATGGCCGATACGCCACTCTCTGCAACCACTTTTACCGATGTAATCTCGGAAAAGTCAACAGCGCCCTTTCCCGATACTCTTTCAACATCGTTGATAAAGAGTTTGGCCTTTTCGTGAATCGAAAAAGAGGGGATGAGCGATGCAAGATGGCTCTCATCGGGAACAGTAACAAAGATCCATGGCCTTGTTTGAATTTTATTTGGAGCGTAATCGCCTGATATATACCCTCTCATTGATGAATTGATTCCTGCATTTTCGGTGTCAAATGAAAACGAATACAAGGTACAACTGTTGGAAAGCTCCACAGGCTCAAGAGCGGATTCGCAAGATGCAGGTAAAAAAGCCAACCATCCAAAGAGCAAAAAGAGCTTGTGAATAAATAATCTATTCATATCCAAAAACATTAGTAACCAACCCAAGCGAGGCTGCCCGCTTGAGCAGCCTCCACTTGGGTTAGAAGGTATGGGGTAACAATTTTAGTATCCGGGATTTTGTTCTCCGAGTGGATTAACAGATAGTTGAACATAGTGTAAGGGAAGAACCACTTTATAATAGTTCACCTTATCCCATGGATCCACCACCAAATAGTGGGAAGAAGTTGGAGGCAACACATTGTCCGGTGCTGTGCGATCAATCAAGCGACCCAAACGAGCAAGGTCAAAAAAGCGGTGTCCTTCTCCGCCCAACTCTTTTCTCCGCTCCTTGAGTACCTCATTCACTGTGGCGGTAACGGTGGGCACATTGGGATTGGCACGCTTGCGAATGGCGTCTAAATATAAATTGGCTTTGCCTTGATCGGGTGCAGACTTCATCAAAGCCGCCTCGGAGGCAATGAGATAGACTTCCGACAGGCGAAGAATCACCGGATTATGCAATCCGTAATTGGGAGGAGTAACCGAATTGCCGGCAAATTTGCGCAACCATCGATCTCCCGATGCGGGGCTGATATGAAGCAACCCGTTCCGAACATCGTCAGGATCTTCATCAATGAGGCTGCACCATGCTGCGGTGGGAAGGAGGTAGCCGCCCACCATGGTGCCCGGCTCTTGAGTCAATCCATAAAAATAGGCTCCAACACCATAGTTGTCATTGATATTGGATGGAATGGTAATCAACAGTTCAAGCAACATTTCGCTGCAATCTTGCCTTGACCATGAGGATATATAATCTTCATTCGGAACCAAAGAGTAGGTTGAACCCACGGTGGTAAGGATTTCATCGGCGTGTTTAAATGCGTTGTCGTAGTCTCCTTTATAGAGATAGACCCGCGACAGCAGCGCTTTTGCCGCCCAGTAGTTAAAATGGCCGTGATTTCTTGCCTTTAAGAGCAAGTTTAGAGATTCGTTAAGATCGTTGATGGCCACATCGTAGGTCTCTTTTACCGAAGCACGTGCACGCGCTTCGCCCTGAGGAATCACCTCGGTGGCCAAAACGGCGCCTAAGGAGGCTCCATTATCCATGAGGTAGGGAAATCCGTAGAGTCTTGCCAAATCAAAGTGGCACAGCCCCCTTACGGCATACGCCTGTCCCTTAATGTCGTTTCTCAAGTCAATCTCCCCCTGACTGTTGGCGGGAAAGTTGTCTATAATTTCCAACAGGGAATTGGCGTTGAGGAGAATGCTGTAGATGCGTGTCCAAAAGCCGGAATAGTGATTGATATCGGGGCTAAAGTTGTATTGGTAAATCGCCACATATCCGCTGGTCTCTATTCTCGGGCGAAGATCGTCCGCCCGGTTCTCCCCCATGGCCATCATATTAGCGCCGTAGTAGTCCTCCCACTTCATGCGCGAATACAATCCATTCACAACCCGTTTGGCATCTTCAAGGGTGTTTACCATATCGCTCGGGATGTTGTTCGTAGGACCGGTTGTTAAAAAGTCTTTGCACGAACCAAACAGTGCCAAAAAGGCAATAACCGTAAAAAGTGATAATATATTATGTTTCATGAGTTTAAAAATTTAAAGCGTTATTTCAAGTCCAAAAGTGATGGTTCTTTCGGGTGGCGTGTTCCAATTTACGAAACCATTGTAGCGCGGCGATTCGGGGTCAAAATATAATCCGGTAAAGGTTAACAAATTTGTTCCCGATGTATAGACCCGCACACCATCCAATCCCACCTTATTGATCCAATTCTTTGGAAGGCTGTACGACAGGGTCAAGTTTTTTAGGCGGAGGTAGTCTCCCTTTAAGAGCATTCTTGACGAGTCGTAGTAGCCGGCGTATTGATAGGGAATCCGTCTCGGCACATCGGTAATATCGCCCGGCTTTTGCCATCTGCGCAACTGCTCTTTGCCGATATTTGCAAAGTATTGATTGCTTCCGTCAGCAGCAATCTGATCCTGAGCCTGATCCCAAACGTAGTGGCCATATCGATAATTCCATAACATAGAGAGGGTAATGCCTTTAAACCTGAATGAGGAGTTTACTCCGCCATACCCTTTGGCATCGGCGGTCATCCCCTCCATAACCACAAGTGAAGCGTCCCGTGCGTCATATACCACACTCTGTACGCCATCTGTGATACGTGCAAACATCGGTCTTCCGGTTTCGGAATCAACGCCCAAATACTCTCTACAGTAATACTGATAGTAGGAAGATCCTTCATAGCGAATAAATGGAGCGCTTGGGAGTCGTTCTCCTTCGAAAGATAATTTGAGTACCTCGTTTTTGTTGGTTGTCCAGTTGGCTCCAACGGACCATGTTACATCTCTCTTTTTGATAATGTCCACGTTCACATCAATCTCCACCCCCTTGTTCAACATATTCCCCACATTGCGCAACACCGAAGTAATCCCCGAAATGGCAGCGGTGGTGGCGCTCATCAGCAGGTCGGTGGTCTTTTTGGTATAAAAGTCAACAGAGAACCTTGCCCGATCAAAAACCCTGCCCTCTATGGCAAAGTTAGCAGAATGATTTTTCTCCCAGGTAAGGTCCGGGTTAAAGGCCCCGGAGATTCTAAAACCACCTTGAGGACCATACGATTCGGAAGTTCCGGAACTGTAGAACGATTTGTGGTAATAATAGTTGGAGGGCAATGTTCCACTCACTCCATAAGAAGCCCTGATGCGCAAATCGTCAAGCCACGAGATACCCTGCATAAATTGCTCGTTGATGATCCTCCATGAACCCGAAAGAGACCAAAAATCGCCCCAGCGTTGATCGGCTCCAAGTCGTGAGGAACCATCTCTTCTGTAGGTGGCGGTAAAAAAGTATTTTGATAGAAAATCGTAGTTAAAGCTACTTATCAAAGAGAGCATTGAGTTGGGCTCTCCGGTAAATCCAGAAGCGCTGTTGTGGGTAGCCGCAAGGGTGGTTGAGAGGATGGAGGTACTAAAGAGATCCGCTTTGCTGATGATGGAATAGTGGTATTTATTGTATTCGGCTTCCCATCCCACCATTGCGCCAAAATTGTGATTTCCAACCTCTTTGTTATAAGTCAAGGTGGTTGAGGAGACCATCTTGTAGGGCGTAGTCTCTCTTTCGGAATAGAATCCATTCCCATACGCCTGTCCGTTAGCGTGTTCTGGAAGCCAACCGAATTTATCGAGTATATATTGTCCGTCAAAACTAAAGATGCTCTTTGCTTTTAATCCTTCAACAATTTGCGCCTCAATATAGGGTTTTACAATCAAACGTCCTTGGGCAGAGAAGGTGATCTGGTTTTCTCTGTTGGTAATGGCGTTTCGATAGGCGCTGGAGGTGTGGAAGTAACTCTCATAAGAAACCACTTCGCCGGAGGCATTGGTAATGGGCCAGCCTTTCCACAACGTCCCATCCGGATTGTAGGCAGGCCAGCGAGGTGTGAGGGTAACTTTGGCCCCGTGCCACGGATTGTCCCACAAAGTCCCCTCTTGATTTCCTACTTGTTCAGTATAAGCAATTTGAAGATTAACTCCTGCAGAGATGCTTTTGCTCACCTTGTGATCCACATTGAGGGTACCCGAAATCCGGTCAAAATAGCGGGTGGTGGAGATCGATTCATTCTTGTTGTAAGCAGCAGACATAAAGATGCGGGTACTCTCGCTCCCTCCCGATATGCTCAACTCGTGATTTCGTTGAACGCCTGTTCTAAAAAGTTCTTTTTCCCAATCGATATATCCATACCCCGGCTTCCTGGCCGGATAATAATACTCTACCTGACGATTTACATATTCCTCCTTAGAAAAGTTGTAGTTGGCAGTGTTCCACACACTCGAGTTGTCGTTGGCATAGTTTCCCCAAGCTTCTCTATGCAACATTTCGGTATCTGCCTCGGAGCAAAGAGGATAGTTATTAAAAGCAAAGTTGCTAAAACCGATGCTGTTTTTAAAGGAGATTTGCGTTTTGCCCACCCGTCCCTTTTTGGTGGTGATCAAAACCACGCCGTTTGACGCTCTTGAACCATAGATTGCAGCAGCAGCAGCATCTTTTAATATAGTAATATTCTCAATATCACTAGGATTAAGAAAGTTCATGGAACTTGTCCAAGTATTGGAAACAGACCAGTCGCCGCTGATCGCAGGCACCCCGTCAATCACATATAGAGGGTCGTTTCCGGCATTCATCGAACCAATGCCGCGGATTCTAATCTCGGGATAACCTCCCGGAAGTCCTGTGGTACTGTTGATTTGCACACCGGCAACGCTTCCGGAAAGAACCTGTTCAAAACTAACCACAGGAACGTCTTTCAACTGCTCCGATTTCATCACACTCACAGCGCCTGAATAGTTTGATTTTTTAACCGTTCCATAAGCCACCACCATTACCTCTTCCAACGAAGTGGCATCGGGAGAGATTGTTATGTTGATAAGGGTTTGGTTGTTCACCGGAACTTCCAAAGTGGTAAAACCAATATAACTCACTACAAGAACGCCATTAGAAGGAACATTTGCAATCACAAACTTCCCCTCTATGTCTGTTGTAGTAATCAATCTATTGTTGTCTTTGACAACAATAGTAGCAAATGAGACCGGAGTCCCATCTTCTGACGAGGTTACCGTTCCGGCAACCCGAATTTGCGCCATCACTGCAAGAGAAAAGAGTGCAGAGAGTACAAGAAGTAGGATTTTCTTCATAAAACTTTTGGTTAATTAGTTGATAGATATTTTGGGGCGTAAAAAAATTGAACGCACGAATATAGTAAATAATCCATTACGTCTCAATAAAAATAGGCAATTATTTGCGTGTTTTCTGAAAATAAACCTGTTACACTCTCTATCAAACTTTTATGTCTGCGATGCTGAAAGCAAAATCTGCGATTTGCTCAACAATACAAATTTGTGCCATATCAGGAGTTATGGTTTTACTGATTCTAATGTTTGGCATATTTTTTGTACTTGCTATGTCATTCTGTTGTTAGGAATTAGTAAAAAAACCACTGAAAAATGATTATACGTTCATTAGCGCTTTTATCCATATCATTCCTGATTCTCAATGCTAAAGCCCAAACTACATTACAAGAGAGATTGGCTTTACATGTGTACACACTTGCCTCCGATTCGTTGCAAGGGCGAAGAGCAGGCACACAATACGCCCAAATGGCTTCGGAATATATAGCAAAACAATGGGAAGAAATGGGGATTGAACCACGTGGAGATGGTTCTTTTCTTCAAATTTTCAACAGCAGCAGATTTCAGAATGTAGTTGGAATAATTCAAGGGAATGATGATGTTTTAAAAAATGAATTTATTGTTGTAGGTGCACATTACGATCATCTTGGAGTTAAAAACGGAACGATATACAGCGGTGCTGACGACAATGCTTCGGGCGTTGCAACATTGATTGAACTTGGGCGGGAATTAAAACGTAATCAATCACATTTGAAGCGAAGCGTTATTTTGGTTGCTTTTGATGCCGA
>Ga0082212_10009328_pt1 | contig 12663 bp, 7 predicted proteins | sample TergutNt197P3_FD_71548 | JGI IMG/M metagenome (GOLD analysis project Ga0082212, IMG submission 71548) | Neocapritermes taracua P3 segment gut microbial communities from Petit-Saut dam, French Guiana - Nt197 P3 | ecosystem: Host-associated > Arthropoda: Insects > Digestive system > Gut ... | reverse complement strand
TTCTTCCTCGGGTCCGGGGGAACGTGAGGCGTCAAGCACATAGAGAACAAGCTCCGAATCATCCAGAGCCCGGTCTGAAACATCCATGAGTCTTTTATTGAATTTTTTTTCCGAAACGTGCCGGCCCGGTGTATCTACAAAAACCAACTGCCCCTCGGGTCTTGTGAGTATGCCCCTCACGGCGTTTCTTGTGGTTTGGGGTACGGCGCTGACTATCGCCACTTTCCCGCCGCAAAGAAGGTTAACCAGTGTGGACTTCCCAACCGACGGGCGGCCGGCAAGGGCTACAAACGCGGCTTTACTCATGGTCACCTCCGCAACTTTTCACACCGCCTCGTCCGTACCTTCGGGCAATTCTATTTTCCAGGTTTTTGTCCGGTTCTTTGCGCTCTGCCGGGGAACATCCACCAGGCTCGAAAGATCATGATCCCCTTTGAAACGCAGTACGTTAACCATGAAAATGTTTAGCTTATTCACGATATTAGGAGGCAGGAGGTTCCCGTCTACTTCAACCGAGAGGATAGGGTAGTTCCGCTCACGCGCCCAAGGTGTGAAGAGCCCTTCGATGACCCGGCCAATGAGGCAGGCGAAGGGACTGATGTTTACGATACCTGAATAACCGGCCTCCATGGCGGCTGCGGCGGAACCGGAAGAAACCGCTATCTCCGAGTTTAGTTCCAGGTTTACGAAATGTTCCTGGGTGTACTTCATGATCTCGTGCATGTCGTGGGGTGTTTTTGGGATGAGTCCCGTGGGCTCCAGAATCGAGATGACCTTTTTTTCCACCGAATGTTTCCACCATTCTTCGATGCCAAGCGCTTTAAGATCCCGCCAGGGTTTTGAAAAAATCCGGGCGCCGGGTTTTCGCAGTTTGATGAGTTTTTTAAGCGCGTATTCCCGCACAAAGTCCAGGTAGTGAATCCATTCGGAAATGCCCGCTACCTTCACCACGATACCCCGTTCGCTCATCAATTCGGTGAGTTCTCCCACGGCAAAATCGTCCCGGCGCACGTAGATCTCGCCAACGACAAGTACACGGGGACAGTCGGATACTTTTTTCTTCAGGGGAATCTTTTTGACATCAGCCGCAACATTTTTAAGTTCTTTCCAAATGTTTTTTGGCCTGTGTTCCACCGCGTGCATGACTTTGCGCCATGACTTCGCAAATTCGACAGTTGCCTCGACAGGATCTTCGGCAGTTGTTAAGAGGGCATTTTGAATGTCCTTAAGATAATCCGAGAATACGAGACCTTTCCACATTTCCCTGGCAAAACTGGGCCCCAGCTCGTTATAGGAATTATCAGCCGAAAGGATAAAGACCACCACGTTTTCCAGTCGCATGTCCCGGAAAAGATTTTCGTAGTAGATGTAGTACTGGCCGGTTCTGCATGGACCTGTGGTAATCGGTACAAAGAGGAGGTAGAGTTCGTCTTTCCGGTATTTCTCGCTCCAGAAAAATTCCAGCGCACTCCCCAGTACAAGGTGGCTTGGTACACATTCCTTGCCGGAAGCGTGAGCGCGGGCTATCTGAATGGTTTTGCCGGTTGCCACAGGCAGAGCCTCGGCGCTGATCCCCAGGCTTCGTACCGCCGCGCCCATGTACTCGGTTGAAATGGCCCCCATGTTGGAAAGGAGTACCTTTACCCGCTTGTTATGGCGTATCCTCACTTTCTCGCCGCTTTTGGTGTTGTCCAGCCTGAGTTTATCCTCCAGGGAAGCTTCTGTTGGATCGTAAACGAACTTCCAGCCGTTGTCGAAACGCTCGCCTTCAAGTTCGCTTTTCTTCGCACGGTACCCGTCGATGATGTCAAGGAACGCTTCGACCCTTGTGTCCACCCCCGCGTCGGCGGAATGGGAATCCAGTTCCAGCACCAGGAAAGGTTTTTGGCCCATGATCCATTTGATGTAATGAAGGATAAAAGAATCCGGCGCGCAGGAAAAATTCGTAATGAACGTGAGATAGATATTGTCTTCGTTTTTTAACAAACTCGCGGATTTCACATCCTGCTGGCCGTAGTACCAGTACATATTGGAAAAGATCTCTTCGTCGTCAAAGGGCAGAATGTCGAAGGGTACGATTGAGTAACCACGGGTTGTAAACTTCTTTGGAATACCCATGTTGGCTTCCGGGGTAAAGGCGTTATATGGCCGGCCCAGGAGGGCGATCACCGGGCGGTCTGCTTTGCGGGCGTCTTCCAATGCCTCCTCGCCGAGCTTTCTCGCCGCCGCAAAGTACTCATTCTGCCTGGCGAGGGCTTTTTCGAAAGCCGCCCTGGTTTCCTCTTCACCGATGCCGAGCTTTTCGTTCATCACCTGGAAAAGTTCCAGGGCTTTCTCATCGCCGAACTTGAAACTCACCACCAGAGGGAGCCACTTCTTCTTGTCCACATCCGGAAAAGCTTTTTCTATATAGTAGGGAAGGCTCTGGGTAATCGGACAGAAGTTGGCGTGGACATTTTCCTCGTAACTCGGCATGTCCCGGAAATGTGGCAGCAGAACGAAGTCCGCGCCCTTATTAAGGCAGTCCTGCACAGCGCCATGCGCTATCTCAGCGGGGAAGCAATAGGTCGATTCCGCGCGCGCGACTCCCTCATGCGCCACCTCCGCGGAGAGAAAGGTTTTTATGCCAAGTTCGTAGAAGAACCAGGAATAAAGCGGATAGAGGGTATGTACGGAAAAAGCCCGTGGTATACCGACAGTAAAGTTTCGTTTTCCAACCTCACGCAAAGGCGCGGAGGCGCGGAAATCATAAGAATCATTATTCCTCTGCGTCTCTGCGTCTCTGCGTGAGGTATTTTCCATTAATGCTGGTGCCGCATATTCCTCAAAGATCAGCTTCTGCCGTTTTTCCACATAATCAAAGACCGGCACATCCTTCACGTGCTTGCGCATGTTGGTGTATTTATTACAGCGGCCGCCGAACATGTATTTACGGCTACTAACATTTAAGACCTGAATCGGGCAGAGGTTCTCGCAGCTCTGGCAATTGAAAACGCGTTCGTAGCCTATTTCCCTGTTTAACAGCTCGTCTATCACCACCGCCTGCTCATCCAGAAGGTTATCGGCGTGTTTTCGCTTTGCAAGTAACGCAACCCCAAAACAACCCATGAGTTCCGGTGAAGGCGGTACAAGGATTTCCTTGTCAAGGAGCATGGCAAATGCCAAAGGTACCGCCGGGTTTTTTGCTACCCCTCCCTGAAGAAAGATCTTTCCCCCGATGGTGCGGTTCCCTACCACTCGGTTCAGGTAATTTGCCACAATCGAACACACGATCCCCGCGGTGATGTTCTCCCGGCTCGCGCCCTGTTGTACCGCCTTGCGGATGTCGCTGTTGATAAACGCCGAGCAGTGTTCCCCGAACTTAAGCGGTGCATCCGCGTTAAGCGCAATGGGGCCTATGTCTTTCGCGCTGTGAATGGAAAGATCTCCCGAAGCGCTCTCTTCCAGAAAAGAACCGGTTCCGGCGGAACAGGCCTCGTTCATGGCGTAGTCAATCGGCACTCCGTTCTTGAGCAAAACGTACTTGGCGTCCTGACCGCCGATCTCAAAAATCGTTTCCACGCCGGAATCAAAGTAAGTGGTTCCCACCGAGTGTGCGATGATCTCGTTGTAGACACCGGGGGTCTCAAGAAACACCCCGAGGATCTCCCGGCTGGATCCGGTGGTGGACACAAGACGTATATCGATTTCCCTGTTTCCCGTGTCCGCCACAACCTTATCCTGTATAATCGCGAGGCACTCTTTTAGGGCCTTTACGGGATCGCCGTGGGTTCTGCCGTAGTGGCTCGCCACGATCTCGTCGGTCTCTGAATCCACCAGGCAAGCCTTGGTAGTAGTGGAACCACCGTCGACACCAAGAATATATTTCCGCCCGATCCGCACTTTCCCGCTTGTGCCTTCCGCCGCAAAGGTTTTTACTTTGCCGGTCCAGTCGTGTAATGCGCCTAACGCCGCGAAACGTACCTCGTTGGGCTTAAGCAGTTTTTCTACCGGGGGGAGCGGACTCCCGGATTGAGGGGCCAAAACCGCCGCGCCAAGGGCTTCGAAAACCGGCGCGGTCGGTGGGATGATAAACTCAATTTCCGGCGCCTTCTCCCTGATGAAGCGGGTTATGTGGCGGTTAAGGGTGATCCCGCCGGTTAGCACCACCCTGCCGGAATTAACCCTGGCCCGTTTCAAAAAGTCGATGACCTTCACGGCCATTACATCCGAAAGCGAAAGAACGATGTCGTCCTTTGTGGCTTCCCGCTTGTTGAGCCGGTGCGTGCAGTCGCTCTTCATAAAGACCGAGCAGCGGGTGGAAAGGGGATACACCTTCGCGGTGTCAGGCACCTTTTCGATGTCTTCAAGAGTCATGTCCATGCGGGCTAGTTGCTGTTTGAGGAACTCCCCTGTGCCACTGGCGCATTTATTTCCGGAAAAGTTATTGATAATTTTGCCATTTTCGAGGGAATAGACGATGAGATCTTCCCCACCCATGCTTACTACAGCGTCTGCGTCCAGATTCAGGGCCTTGAGGGCGGCTTCCACACAGAGAGGCTCAAGGGTTCCGGCAGCGTCAAACATGAAGCGCCCTTCGTTGCCGGTAACCAGGACCGGAATGTCTGGCGGAATCCCCTGCGGGGCGTTCGCCACTGATGCCGCCTGGGTAAATGCCGCCGGCATGAATGCCGAGTTCTCGCCCAAGAGCCGTCTTACCGCCGCTCCAAAATCACCCTCGTGAGGGACAGCAGCGCTCCAAACCGGGTGCCCTTCTTCGGCCAGAACCATTTTTAAACTTGTTGAGCCAATGTTGATGCCTAGAGATTTCATTATGCCTCTTAATGTTTTATTTCTGGTCTAATCATAACGATAGCCGGGAAAGGGTTCAATATCAATGATTTTATTTGCGACAATAATAAAAAGATGTATTATTTTGTATAGGATAAAGAGGAATTTGAGAGCATATAATAAACCACTTCTCTTTTTACTGATCCCGGTATTTCTCTCCTGCGCCAATCTGCCCAGGGTGACCGACAAGGACAGGGTAGAATATCCACCAGCGGAAACTCAGGCTTTTACACCCGGGGAAGAAGTCCCCATTACTGTTGTGCCCGATTATGTGACCATCGTTGCCGCAGGGGATAACCTATACCATCAGGTAATGATCCGGGACGGGGAACAGGGAGACTATGAAACGGCTTATTCGGAGATCCGGCCACTAATAAGTTCTGCGGATATAGCCTTCATCAATCAGGAAACCATTTTGGCAGGAGAAGAGTTCGGCTTTTCCGGTTATCCCCTGTTCAACAGTCCCCAGGGGCTGGGGCGTGCCATTGCGGCGGCGGGTTTTAATGTGGTGAATCACGCTACCAACCACATCATGGATAAGGGTGAAAAGGCGGTCTTTGCCACAATGGACTTCTGGGACAATATCCCGGAAGTGACTGTTCTCGGCATCCATCGTTCGGAAGAACGGAGGAGTCTGCCCAGGCTGGTGAAAAAAAACAATATCACCCTGGGATTTCTCGGCTATACCTATGGAACGAATGGCTTGTCTGTTCCCAAAGACAAACCATACCTTGTATCGCTTATTGACACGGAGATCATGGCTGAGGAAATCGATGCCCTCCGTCCCCTCTGCGACGTCCTTGTGGTCTCCATGCACTGGGGGGAGGAGTACCGTCAAACTTACAATAAAAGCCAGGAAGACCTCGCCGCTTTTCTTGCGGAACACCGGGTAGATTTGATCATCGGACACCATCCCCATGTGATTCAGCCCATTGAGTACATCACCCGTCCGGACGGCAAATCCATGCTTTGCTTCTATTCCCTTGGGAACCTGATTTCCGCTCAGTCCGATAATCCCACCCTGATGGGAGCGCTGGCCTATATCAGGATAAAAAAAGATGCCGGTGAAGAAACGGCAAGCTGCATCGAATTTATTGATGTCGGGGCAATCCCCCTGATCACCCATTATGAAAGGAATTTTTCAGGTTTTAAAGTTTATCCTCTTTATACCTATACCGAAGAGCTTGCGGAAAAGCACCGGAAAAACCAGACCAAAATGGAATTGACCATAGACTACCTTGCCGGCCTCGCCACAAACGTATTGGGCGACAAAGAGATTTCAAACGATCCTTTCGTTCCAATTACTCCTTTAATTTGGTGACAATCACTTCCATGTCTCTTTAATGCTATTGTTGCATATTACCCTGCCGGTTATTATTGAAACGTGAACGGCCCTGTAACCGTCATTGGCGGTGCGAACATGGACATCAACGGCTTTTCCCGGGATCCGCTTAACATGGCGGACTCCAATCCCGGCAGGGTGGAGTACTGCCCCGGCGGCGTGGGGAGAAACATCGCCGAGAACCTCCACCGCCTGGGTACGGAAGTCCGCTTCATCGGTGTCATCGGGAACGACCCTGGAGGAGAATTAATCCGCACTTCCAGCATCCGTATAGGCCTCAATATTGAAGACAGTCTTTTTCTCGAAAGCGCCGGGCAGGCTACATCGGTTTACATAGCCCTGATGGACAGTAACGGCGAAATGAAACTGGCTCTGGCGGATATGGAAATCCTGGATCGGATGACGACAGAGCATCTGAAAAGAAAAGCTGCTATCATCAGAGAAAGCGCAATTGTGGTACTGGATGCCAATCTTTCGGAAGAGATGATCTGTTTTATTATGGATGAATTCGCTTCTTCTGTTTCTCCCGGCGCGGGACCACTTTTCTTTCTTGACGCGGTATCGGCGCGAAAAGCGCCCAGAGCGGCCTCCCGTATCGGTTCTTTTAATACCCTTAAGCTGGGGCGGGTAGAAGCCTCCGCTCTTTCGGGGATAGCGTTGCCCTCGGATCTTTCGTCAGAGATATCTATCGAAGAACCGACTATGCGGGAAAAACTAAAAGAGGTGGCGGCCAGGTTTATCGGCAAGGGATCGCGCCGGGTTTTTATTACTTTGGGAACGAAGGGTGTTTTTGCCGCTCGGGAAGGAAAAGATTTCTTCGCGCCGGTACGCTATGTACCGCCGGTGAATACCTCCGGAGGAGGGGACGCCTTTATGGCGGGAATCGTGTACGGTACGCTTCAGCAGTGGGACGTGGAAAGCGTCGTTTCGTTTTCTCTGGCCTGTGCCCGGATAACCGTACAGAGCAAATTAACGGTTTCGCCTGACATGAGTTTGCGTTTGGTAGAAAAGAATATTGAAGAAGAAGCTCACGTCAGGACGCCAGGCCGCAAAGGAAGAGAAGAAAATTAACAGGAGTGGCAATGAACGAGTATCTTGAAATCAGCGAAGAAGTACAGGATGCGCTTGAGACCGGGAAGCCGGTGGTGGCCCTGGAAACAACGATCATTTCCCATGGCTTCGCTTACCCGGATAACCTGGAATGCGGACGAACCTGCGAAAAAATAATCCGGGAAGAAGGTGTGGTTCCGGCTACGATTGGTATCGTAAAGGGGAAGATCAAAGTCGGCCTTTCCGGCGGGGAGCTGCAATACTTCGCCGAACACCGGGACATCCCAAAATGCAGCCGGCGTGATCTTGCGGCAGTAATAGCCCGGGGGAGCTACGGGGCCGCGACTGTGGCAGCCACGATGATGGCCGCAAAAATGGCGGGGGTGCGTTTTTTCGCCACAGGCGGAATCGGTGGGGTTCATCGTAACGCGCAGGAAACGTTTGACATTTCCGCCGATTTGGAAGAACTGGCCCAAACCGACGTTGCCGTGATCTGTGCAGGGGCCAAGGCCATTCTTGATATTCCCCTGACACTGGAATACCTGGAAACCGCCGGGGTTACGGTACTAGGCTTTCAAACCGGCGATTTCCCCGCCTTCTACACACGCAAATCTGGCTGCACTGTGGATTACCGGGTAGAAAGCGCCGAAGAAGCTGCTGCGATAGTAAAGGCCAAAACCGCCCTCGGGATTAATAACGGCATACTCATTGCCGTGCCGATTCCGGAGGAAGATGAACCAGACCCGGTTTTCATCAACGATAATATTGAAAAGGCGTTGAAAAAGGCGGAAGATCAGGGAATCCGGGGCAAAGAGATTACGCCCTTCCTGCTTGCCGAGTTGCACCGCAGCACCGGTGGTAAAAGTGCGGCGGCGAACAAGGCACTGGTTTACAATAACTGCCGCGTCGCCGCCCGGATAGCGTCGGCTTATACCCTGGTATAAGCCAGGCCTATACTGCGGTTTATGCCGTGGTTACATGGTGAAGCCATTTTCCGCTTCGAAAGCGCCAGATCCCGAAGGGTGCTTTGAAGGGCTGCTCCAGGGTAACGCAGAGATAGATAACCCATACCGGCATTTGAAACACAAAAGCAGCGAGGGCCATCATTGGGAGGGTAACCAGCCAGAGGACGGCGATATCATAAATCGCGCAGAACACCGTATCTCCTCCGGCGCGACAAATACCTATTACCATTATATGATTGAAAGCCCTAAGCGGGTAAGAGCAGCCCAGGATCAGGAACATCTGCGATGCGGCTAAAAGGGTTTGTCGGCTCACGTTAAAGGCAAAAGGCAGAAGCAGAGCCAGAGGGATGAGGATCATGGCCATCCCAATTGAAAGGATTGGAGCGAAACGGACCATTCTGGATGCGTAGTCCCGGGCAGCCGTCTCGTCTTTTTCTCCGATCTTTTTGCCGATCAGTACCGCCACCGCGTTTCCCAGGCCGATGAAAATAACAAAAGTGAGTTGTGAAACCGTACTGGTAATATTGAAAGCCGCAATGGCATCGGTGTTGGTCCGGGCAAAGATGACATTCTGAGCGGTGATCCCCAGAGACCAGAGCATCTCGTTAACGATTACAGGCAGAGTAATCCTGAAAAATTGAAATGCGTATGGAAGGTTAAAGTTGAAAAGCTCTCTTATACTTCCGGCGGGGACATACTTGAGGATATAGCTCGCCCCGACCAAAATGACGGTCTCCACCAACCGGGAAATAACTGTTCCAAGAGCCGCTCCCTTTACTCCCATAGCCGGGATAGTGCCCGCGCCGAAGATAAAGAGGTAATTCAGAATCACGTTGAGGGAGAGGGAGAGTACCGTAACCACAATGGCGAGCCGTACCTTTTCCACCGACCTAAGGGTCAGGGTAAAGCCCAAGCTTATGGCAAAGGGGATGAACGAGGGCGAAAGGGTCCGGAGGTACGCCGCTCCGCTTCTGATAACTTCCTCGTCCCGTGAATAGACGCCGATGAGCTGTTCCGGAATCAACGCTGAAGCCAGGGTGAAAACGATAGCTGTCGCAATGTTTAAGGTTATGCAGAAACCCATGTTCTTCCGTATCCCCGGGATATCCCGCATACCCCAAAACTGGGCGGTAAAAATAGCTCCCCCCGAACAGATACCAAAAAGAAAGAGGTGGTAAAGAAAGAAAATCTGATTCCCCAGACCCACTGCGGCTATTTCCACGGTCCCCAGTCTGCCGATCATGATTGTGTCTACCGTATTTACCAGAGAATTCACCAGGGTTTGGAGCATGATGGGTATGGTCAGGGCAAAAAGGCTGCGGTAAAACTGCCGGTCGTTTAGCAAAGGCGGAAGTTGCGGTTTCTGCGGAAACTGTGTTTTCCGGGGTATCTTCATATGGGGTTTCTCAAGGTAACAAAAATGCCGAAACTTGAACAGGGCGGACTTTATTGAAGGACGAATGAGTGCCGCGCATATCTAAGATAATTTACTTCAAAATTCTCACGCAAAGGCGCAAAGATTTGACAACAGTTCTGGATTTCTTTTCTTCCTCTGCGTCCTCCGCGAGAGGTAATTCAGAAAACATAAAAAACGAAGGCTGCTCTTCATTGTGTACTACCACCGGTGCGGCACAAAGCCGTCAGGTACGTCAATCTTCATGGTATCGCCGGATTGCTCTATCACATAAAGCCCGGCTTCAATCGTTATTTTCTTTTCCTCTATGCCAAATATGGCTCCGGCTATAGCCCCTTCCACCTGCCGCATGTCGTTTAATTTTCGCCGGTGATCGCGCAGAATTTCCAGCCGCTTGATGTGTTCCTCTATATGCTTAGCTTTAGGTTTTGACTTTACTTCCACAGCCATAATCGTTTCACCGTTTTCAAGCAACAGATCAATTTCGGCCCTGGATTTGCCGTTTTCACCCTTTATTATATGCCCTCCGGGCGATATAGCCTCAAAGTGATATCCAAGTTCATTGAAGCGGTCATGGATGCCGGGGGCAACCAAATGCTCGGCAAGTTCGCCGAAGCGGTTGCTGAGATAACCCATACGCTCGTCTGTTTTCTTCATCTGTTCGGCGGTTTCTTTCATCTGTTCGTCTGTTTTCTTCATCTGTTCGGCGGTTTCTTTAACAATTCGGTCAGTCTCCTGTAGTAGCGCCCAAATTGTCTCAGGAGTTGGGTGTTCTACATAGTATTGTGATGTTCCCATATTCATCCTCCTATAAAATATAGCATGCCTATAAATGCCTGCCTACTTAATACGGTACGAATGTGCGGTTTAGCTTTGGTTTTGAAAGAAAAAAAATTAAGGTTATTAAAAAATCCAAACAGGGCGGAAGATTAAAACACCATCTTCGGCAGGATTTTTTTTTACTCATCCCCTTGCCCAATTCCCCGCTTTTTAGTAATCTATAACCGAAACCAGTGGATTCAGAGAATCCCTTTCTGGGTTCAACCTCCCATTGGGGAGTTAAATCATTCATAAATACCGGTTTCCCAGGTATGCGAAAATTGCCTGGCACCGGCAATAGAGGAGAGAAGGAATTATGGCAAAACAGTTAGTGTTCAACGAGGAAGCCCGCAGAAGGCTGCTGGCGGGGGTTGAGCAGATTTCCCAGGCAGTAAAAGTTACCCTGGGCCCCAAGGGACGGAACGTCCTTCTGGACAAGAAATTCGGCGCTCCTACAGTTACAAAGGACGGCGTCTCAGTGGCTAAAGAAATTGAGCTGGCAGACCCTTTCGAAAACATGGGCGCCCAGCTTCTGAAAGAAGTAGCCACGAAAACCAACGATGTGGCCGGTGACGGCACGACTACAGCTACCGTTCTGGCCTATTCCATGGTCAAAGAAGGGCTTAAGTCTGTTGCGGCGGGCATGACTCCCCTGGAACTGAAACGTGGTATCGACAAGGCCGTAACGATCGCGGTGGAGGAAATAAAGAAGAACTCCAAGAAGATCAACGACAAGGAAGAGATTTCCCACGTTGCGTCGGTTTCCGCCAACAACGATGTTGAAATCGGCAATACAATAGCGGACGCGATGGAGAAAGTCGGAAAAGACGGGGTCATCACGGTGGAAGAATCCAAGACCATGGATACCTCAATTGATTTTGTTGAAGGTATGCAGTTCGACCGGGGCTATATCTCCGCGTATTTCGTTACCGACCGGGACACCATGACAAGCGTGTACGAAGATGTGTACATCCTGATTCACGATAAGAAAATCTCCGGCATGAAGGACATGCTCCCATTGCTGGAAAAAGTTGCCCAAAGCGGCAAACCATTCCTCATCATCGCCGAGGATGTTGACGGTGAAGCCCTGTCGACCCTTGTGGTAAACAGCCTCCGCGGTACCCTCCGGGCTTGCGCGGTAAAGGCCCCCGGCTTTGGCGATCGTCGCAAAGCCATGCTGGAAGATATCGCCATTCTCACCGGCGGCGAGGTCATTTCCGAGGAACTCGGCTTGAAACTTGAGAACACCGATATTTCCCAGCTCGGCAAGGCCAAGACCATCAAGATCGACAAGGATAATACCACCATCATCAACGGCGCGGGCAAGAACAAGGACATCCAGGACCGGATCGCCCAGATCAAAGCCCAGATCGACGAAACCACCAGCGACTACGACAAGGAAAAACTCCACGAGAGGCTCGCGAAGCTGGCGGGCGGCGTTGCGGTTATTAACGTGGGCGCGGCCACCGAAGTTGAGCTGAAAGAGAAGAAGCACCGGGTAGAAGACGCGCTGTCGGCAACCCGCGCCGCTATTGACGAAGGCATCGTCGCGGGCGGCGAAATCGCGCTGATCCAGGCTGCCCTCGCCCTTGACAAGGCGGACACCGCCGGTCTCACTGACGATGAAAAAGTGGGCTTCAAGATCGTGAAGCGCGCCCTGGAAGAACCGATTCGCCAGATCGCAGAAAACGCCGGCATGGACGGCGCGGTAGTAGCTGAAAAAGCCAGGAACGAGAAGAAAGGCGTTGGCTTTGACGCCGCCAGGATGGAATGGACTGACATGGTTAAGGCCGGTATCATCGACCCCGCTAAGGTCACGCGCTCTGCCCTGCAAAACGCTGCGTCTGTAGCGAGCTTGCTCCTCCTCACCGAATGTGCTATCACCGACATTCCTGAGAAGAAAGAAATGCCCCCAATGCCGGGAGGCGGAATGGGCGGTATGGGAGGAATGGATTATTGACAAAATCGTTACACGATTTTGTCTTAGGAGTTTGCGCTATGCACAAACTCCAAGGATTTTTGCAATTAAAAAGGCCGCCTGAATGGCGGCCCTTTTTTTATTCTGTACCCAGATTGGCAACCGAATAGTCAACGATTACCCAGATGTCGTCTTTCTTTTCCACATACCATGTATACCGCTTAATTTCGGTGTAGTTTCCTACCCGGAAGTATTGCAGCACGGTTACGGTTCCTGTCTGGGTGTTGTAGACGGTACGCTCAATATTAAAATTCATGGGAATGAG
>Ga0082212_10009327_pt1 | contig 12663 bp, 8 predicted proteins | sample TergutNt197P3_FD_71548 | JGI IMG/M metagenome (GOLD analysis project Ga0082212, IMG submission 71548) | Neocapritermes taracua P3 segment gut microbial communities from Petit-Saut dam, French Guiana - Nt197 P3 | ecosystem: Host-associated > Arthropoda: Insects > Digestive system > Gut ... | reverse complement strand
GCGTTTCTGTGCCGCTTCGTTGGGAATCCAGTTCCGAATGTCGTCATCCGTGCCATCTATTTTGTCGTACCCCGCCGACCATATCGCTGGTTTATCCTCACCGGTATAGGGGTTGAGTCCATACTGATCACGCGAATTGTCGTACCGATACTGGGACTTCCAGGGGTCAATCAACTCTTTGACATCGCTGGCATAAGGAGCCGAACGCTTTCGCTGTTGCATGTAAAGTTGCGGATTGTACACCGGCTGGTTCCAGGCAGTTCCCCCCATCATCGTTCCATCCGGTGACATCTGGTCGGTCATCTGCTGACCGGGCATCGTTGGGAATCCGCTGTTCATGTCCATCGGGTTTTGCATGCCCTGTTGGTTCATGGGGTCGGTAGGTCCGATTCCTCCGCCTCCGCCGAACATGCTATTGTCGAACTGCTGGCTTTGATCCATCCCCATCGGATCGGTTTGTCCCATACCGGGTTGCTGATAACCGCCCACGTTGTCGGGAATGAACACGAGAGCGTAGAGTCCCTGTTCGTTCGTTGGGTATCCGCGCTCTTTCAAGTCGTATTCCAGAAGAAGCGTTTCAAACCGCTCTATTTGGAGCCTTGCTTGATCTTCGTTGAATTTTCGCCTTGCGCTAAACACGGTCGGCAGCAAAAATGCAGCGAGAGCCATAATAATGGCGACGACAATCAGGATTTCCATCAAGGTAAAGCCAGCCCGGCGTTTATCAGTTGTTGTCATGAGAAAAATTGGAGTGTTCGATTGAATTAGGATACGGACAGTCTAACAAATGGTCTAACGTTTTTCAAGATGGGCTCGCCTTCAACTACTCGAACAGCAAAATCTTTTTTTCGTCTCTCCCCCCGTCCCCGGTCTGGTCGAGGGCAGCCCCCGGTCGGGAGTCTAGAGAAACGGGGTGTGTCTGTCGTAAGTAGGGAAGATGCAAAAGAGCCGGGGACGAAGCACGGTATAGTCCCCGGACATCCCTTTAAGGTTTTTTACCACAAAGGCAAAAAGAGCACAAAGGAGACACAAGGAGAAAAACGGCAATTTCATGCCAGCTTGAGCCAAATACAATGTCGAGGGAAAAATTGTCCGCTTCCTATCCCCATTGTGCGGCAGCGAGTCGGCTATAGTACGTCGACAGAATGTCCTTTCGCCGGAGCACTCCCAGCAAAATGTCCGGTTGATCCGCTGAAACCACAGGTATCTCCGTAACGTTTTCCAACAAGCATTTCCGAAGTACCTCCAACAAATCCGAATCTGGCGAAATTACAACCGGAGTTGTCTGGACTAACGCCCCGACCGAGCGTCCTTGCCACTGACTCCAATGTTGAAACGTTCTCCATAAATCATTCGCACTCACCATTCCAACGAATTTTCCATGTTCGTCCAGCACTGGAAAAGCGGACTCTGGTTTTGAGGCAATCAACTTGACCGCCTCGTCAATCGGCATTTCCTTGGGAATCGTGATCGGCTGAAGGGTCAGAGGTTCCGTGCTCTGCTGCGTGAGTGCATCGTGAACCGACAGAACTTTCAGCAGGTCGGCAGAGTAATGTCCGAAGTGGGCTTCGCTGTCAAGGGGCGTAAGAACCTGTTCCTCGTAAAGCGAAGTTGTCGGCGATTGAATACCAATGTGCAGTAGATTCAGCACGATCAGGGGAATGAGGAATCCATAGTTAAAGCCTGACATTTCGCAAACGACAATCGCTGCAGCAAGAGGCAACTTGGCAATTCCCGCGAAAAAAACCGACATTCCGACGAGTACGCACATCGTTATCTCCGGCGGAGCGTAGGGAACATTGAAATAGGCAAAAAGGAAGTGGGTGAGGTGTCCGAGAGTGCCGCCAATCAGACCGCCGATAAACAGAGAAGGAGCAAAAAGTCCGCCGCTTCCCCCAGAAGAGAGTGTCAGTGCCGTTGCCAGCATCTTGGGCAAAATCAGCGTGAGAATCAAAATGAAGGGCAAACCGATGTTCAAAAGGTGGTACATCCATTCATAGCCGCCGCCGATCACCTGCGGAAAGACCAGTGCAATGCAGCCGACGAGAAAGCCGCCCAGAGCGGGTCGAACCCAGTCGGCAATCGGCAACCGATGGAAAAACCGATACCGCAGTTCGCGGATGCACATCACAAACAGAAGCCCTGCCAGTGCAATGAAGGGAACGAATAGAATAAAGACCAGGGGGTCGAGCGGCGAATGAATTCCGACCGAATGGGGCAAGGTAACGCAGTGGACATCGCTGTGAATGTACCGAAAGACGGAAAAACCGACGATGGAGGACAAAATGCAAGGTAAAATGGCAGCGAGTTCCAGTGCCGAACTGGCGTAGAGCACTTCGACGGCAAAAAAAGCACCGCCGAGAGGAATTTGAAAGAGTCCGCCTATGGCACCAGCGGCTCCCGCCAGTAGCAGTGTACGCCGATCTCGACTGTTGAGTTGTAATCCTTGCGAGAGACAATGAGCCGTCCACGAACCGAAAAGAGTTATGGGACCTTCAAACCCTGCCGACCCGCCGCTTCCCAGCGTTAGAAAACTTGCAGCCATCTTGGTACAGGGAACCCTGTTTCGAAGCATGCCATTTCGGGAGTGAAAGGCGCGGACTGCGTGGTCGGTGCCGTCACCAAAGGCTTCAGGAGCAAAGGCTCGAATAACAAATCCGCAAAGCAAGCCGCCGAGGGTGGGAATGAGCAGAATGAGAATCCAATAACGCGGCAAAACAAGGTAGCCGTAGATGTCTTTTCGAGCCGCCGACTCGAAAGCCGCACCGGGCAAAGGACCGGAAGTAGCGGTATAGTCGCCGGGAACTGCTATGGGGATTGCCACAGCCGGATAGATCGACTGCACGGTCGCCTTAACGCCTTGCAGCATCGTGTAGAGTCCAGCGGAGCAGAGTCCCGTCAGACAGCCGATGACGATGCAGTAAACGAAAATTTTCCCGGTGGAATGCCAATCGAACCGGCAGCGCACTTTTTCCGAAAAGGATAACTGCGAATATCGGTTGCCTTCCATTCGGGAATGGTAGGAAAATGGAGACATTAGGTCAAGAGGAAACGCCCCAAATAGCGTATATTCGGCATAATCAGCACCTAGAAAAAGTTAAAATCGTCGAGCCGCCGATAGCGATACTGTGCCACGTCACTAAACTGCCGTTTTGAGTGCACATATTGGACTATTCCGGCATGAAACACATTTCTTGGCAGAGCGAATTACGGCAACGACAAAAGAAATTTTTGACACGTACACGACAGAACATGATGGCGGATTTGGATTTGACAAAACCATCATTCCGATATCTCTTGCTTTTCAAGGTGATGATATGCTCGTTTCTCGGTCGCAAGCCAAGCGTCTTTTGAATCGTTTTGAACGATTCAAGGTTGTTGTGCTTGATTTTGAAGGCGTGCAGGAAGTTGGGCAGGCTTTTGCCGACGAGATTTTTCGGGTGTTTTCAAACTTTCATCCGGCAACCGAAATTCGTGCCCTGAATGCCAATGAGCAGGTACAAAAAATGATTGCTAGGGCAAAAAACGCAAACGTTTGCTTTGTGGAATAACGATTTCCTTGCAATTTTTGCCGGCGACCTCTCGAACGAACGTCGGAAGAGCGTAGCCCGGCAGTTGAGTGCGAAGTTTGGCAAGAAGTCTGATGCCCTCTTCGGGCGCGACCTCAAAGTGGGCTGCTCCGGCAACTTTGTCCAACTGGTGAAGATAGTAAGGCAAAATTCGGGCATCAATGAGTCGGCGGAACAGATGGTACAGCGTTGCCTCATCATCGTTGATTCGCCGAAGAAGCACCGTTTGCGACATTACGACGGGTCGGGCGAGCAACTCCCGCCGCTGCAAAAAGTCCTTGCCTAACTCGTTCGGATGGTTGATGTGCAAGACCAAATAAACAGGGATGGGAAGCGTCAAGATTTTTGCCAGTTCCGGTGTCAATCGGCTCGGCAACACGATAGGCAAGCGGCTGTGAATTCGTATCCGCCGAACATGTTCGAGACGTAAAATTGCTTGAAGTAATTGGTCAAGCACCTCATCGTCCAGCATCAAGGGATCGCCGCCGCTCAAAATGACCTCTTCTGCGGCAGAATCCTGAATAGCGGCAAGAAATGCCTCTTGATTGAAAGGAATTTGTGTTTTCGGAAAGTGGCGGCGAAAACAAAATCGGCAATGGACAGCACACTCCTGGGAGGCGAGCAGCAGCGTTCGACCGGCGTATTTATTGAGGGCGATTCCTCCGCAAGCATCAGCAATTTCTCCCAGTGGGTCGTTGCAAAAACTGAAATGAATTCGATTTTCTTCGGTTTGCGGTAAAACTTGCAACAGAAGCGGGTCGCTCGGATTTCCTCGCTCCATTAAATCGACAAAGGGACGAGGAACGAGGAGCGGATAATCCAAAACACTGTCCGCACACGGAGGGATTGCCAACGTTTGGCAAAGTTCACCAACGTTCGTGAGGGATTCGCGCAGCACAATTGGCAAGCCGGAACATTACTATCGTTCCTGTAGTGTCAAGGGTATCTATTATTCTTTTTATTATAAACTATTTTAACGTTTCGTCAACACTATCTTTTGAACCACGCCCAGAACTTTGCCAATCAATAAGATAAATAGTTTTCAAAAAAATGGATATTTTGCAAAAATTTATGAAATAACATTAAAATAATGTTGACTTTTCTCTAAAATTTATTACAATAATTAACAAATAATAAAATCATCGGGAGTCGTCCAGTGCAAACCATCGCCAAAAAACTGCCGCAGGTCTGTCCATCCTGCGAAGGAATGTTGAACGTCGAAAACCTCGGTTGCGAACAATGCGGAACCGAGGTGCACGGTCATTTTGCCTTACCGTTGCTTGCCTGCCTCTCGGCGGAAGACCAACAGTTCGTCATCGAATTCGTCGGTTGCAGCGGAAGTCTCAAAGAAATGGCGCAACTCCGTAAATTGAGTTATCCAAGCGTCCGCAATCTTCTCGATGAGGTCATCGCAAAGATTCGTGCCATTCAGACACAGACCTTTCAAGACGCATTTGCGGCTAAAACGCAAGCGAATGTACAACCCTAAAAACAAGGAAAACGCCTATGTCCCTCCAAAAAACTTTGTTCAATCCATTTACCCGTATTGCCGGTTTTTCGGCACTGTATTACGGCTGTCTCTTCATGCTGTTGACCGCCGTGATTGCCGCTCCCTGCGGCGTGAACTTTGTCGGTTCGCTCAACATTCACGTTGCCCAGCCGATGCCGTTTGCCTTGATCTTTTCGTGGCTCGTTGTTGGATGGCTCAACGCTGCCGTGTTCTTTTATGCTTCCGGGGTGCTTTTTTCCAAATCGACAATCCGAACCGTCGACGTTTTCGGCACGCTCGCTTTGGCGCGGGCACCGTTTCTGATTGCGGCTCCGTTCGGCTTGCTGCCCGGCTTGTGGGATATTGATCCGCAAGCACTGCAAGCAGGTCAAATACCGCCGGAAGCCGCCGTTTCATTGACCATTGCAACCATCGTTTTCCTGTTGGTTGATGTGTGTGTCGTCGTATGGAGTTACGGCGCATTTGCCGTTTCGACCAATGTAAAGAACAAATGGCTTTTTGCCGTCGTTCTGCTCGCTTCGGAAATCACCGCTATCGGTCTTTCCGGTTCTGTGGCGGATAAAATACCGTTAAACATACTGGTCGAAGATTCAGTGGTGAAGATTGATTTTTCCGAGGTTCCACTGCCGGAGGGGACCGAGCGCACGGAACACATCGACATTGCCCAAAAATTTGTCGAGCGGATATTCGCCAACACCGATGACAATCCGCTTGAGCAATTTCAGGTGGCGGATGTGATGAAAAAACACGTTACGGCAGGAAGGCTCAAACAATGGTCGAAAGGCATTATCATCAAACACGGCAAGATCGGCGACTACGCAGGGCTCGAAGTCGTTCAGCACAACGAACATAGCCGCAGTGTGTATTTTTATTTCCATTGCGAGCGTCGTCCGGTCAAGATGTGGGTAACGTTTGACGACACGCTCGTCTCTGGATTTCATTTTGGTCTGTGGGAGTAATCGACGTTTACATGCCCTTTACCCTTTTCATCTTGTACGTTCGACATAATCAACACCGGCAGGAATGATCGGCATAAACTTGTTGCCGGAAATGTTTTTGCCGATTATATCCTGTCCATGTTCGGGAACACGTTCGACATGTCCCATTTTGCCGAGCACACGACCATCAGGCGAAATAAGTCCCTCAATCGCCATCTTGCTGCCGTTGGGATTGTAGGGTCTCAACATTGTTGCTATGCCATTGGGGTCGGCATATTGTGAAAAAACTTGTCCATTTTGCACAAGCCGGGCAATTTCAGCATCGCTGGCAAGAAATTTGCCCTCGCCGTGCGAGACAGGAACTTGATAGAGTTCGCCCATTTTGACCCTCGTAAGCCACGGAGATTTTGTTGATCCGATCTTGACTTGCGAATACTCGCTGATGTGGCGTGCAATCGTGTTCGTACCCAGCGTCGGATAGGTTTCGTCAACGTCATTAATTTGACCATTGCGAAACATTCCCAGTTTGGCGAGTGCTTGAAAGCCGTTACAGACCCCCAGCATCAAACCGTCTCTTTTTGCCAGCATTTCATTGACTGCCGTAGTAACTTCGGGATTGCGGAATAAGGCGACAATCAGTTTTGCCGCTCCATCAGGTTCATCGCCGCCGCTGAAACCGCCGGGAATGGCAACGATGTCGGAACCGTTGATGGCTCTTGCGAGCCGCTGTGCCGATTCGGTTACTTGTTCCGAGGTCAAATTTCTAATGCAAACTTCTGTTACCAGGGCACCCGCATCACGGAATGCCCGAGCCATTTCGTCTTCGCTATTCGTGCCGGGAAATACAGGAATCACCACTTCGGCTTTGTGCAATTTTTGAATAGAAATATCAGGGGCAGTCCATTGTTGACCTTGTGGCGGAAGTTCAACATCGACATCGGCTTCACTTGTTTTTGTACGAAATACGGATTCCAGTCTTGATTGATAGGATTCGAGAATGTCCGCTAAACAAATACTTTCGTTGCCGAACTGAATACTCTTCTCCGCAGTTGTTTGACCCAGCATTGACACAATGTTGCCGTCAAGTTTCACACCGTCTTTGATTTCAACAACGATGGAACCATAATACTTATTGTTTAACACCTCGATAGAGATATTGTCGTTAAATCGGAAGCCGATTTCATTACCGAATGCCATTTTTGAAATGGCTTCAATGATGCCGCCTGCACCCACTGCATAAGCCGAAGCGATAGTGCCTGCTTCGATTTGTTTCACCAAGTAATCGTACTTCTCTTTGATCGTTTCGGTTGCCAGTAGTTTGCCGTTTTCATCGGCAACATTGACTATCCCAACGTTTGCCGCCGCATTTTTGAATTCCGGTGTTAGGACATTATTGGCATTGCCCACCGCCACCGCAAAAGCAATCAACGTTGGCGGAACGTCGATCTCCTTAAATGTTCCCGAGATGCTGTCTTTACCGCCAATGGCGGCAAGTTCAAAATCACGCATGATTGCATTCGCACCGAGCAATGCCGCCAATGTTTGACCCCATTTTTCGGGACTTGATTGCCGCGGCATATATTCCTGCAAACTCAAATAGACATTTTTGTAATCGCCGCCGATGGCAATGATTTTTGCCAGACTATCCAGAACGGCACATTGCGAACCGTGAAAAGGCGACCACTGCGAAAGATGCGGATCAAATCCTTGTGTAGCGATGGTTGTTGCCGAATAGTTTCCCTCCGCAGGAATCAGCATTGCCGACCCTTGTGTTGGAGTATTTTGTGTCTTGCCGCCAAAGGGGTGCAGAACAGTTCGACCGCCGACCGTGGAATCGAATTTTTCAATGAGCCCTTTTTGACTGGCAACGTTCAAATCGCTCATGGTTCCGAGCGCCATTTCACGGAAAGAACGGTATTTTTGTCCGAAAAAAGGATTTTCGGTACTTGGAGCGGAAACGATAACATTTTGCTTTCGCTTTGCTCCAGCCGCATTCAAAAAGTCTCGGCGAAGACTCACTACGTTGTCGCCGTCATAGAACATATTCAAATAGCCGCTACTTGTTACCGTTGCTATTTGGGTGGCTTCTAAATTTTCGGCGTGACACATTGCCAGTGCTTGTTGTAAATCGTTCGACGCAATAACCACTGCCATGCGCTCTTGCGATTCGGAGACGGCACGTTCCATTGCGTTAAGACCGGCGTATTTGACCGGCACACAATTTAAGTCAATGTCAAGACTGTCCGCAAGTTCGCCGACGGCAACACAGACACCGCCCGCACCAAAGTCGTTGCATTTTTTGACGATTTTGGAAAATGCAGAATTGCGGAATAGCCGTTGAATTTTTCGCTCCGTCGGCGCATTTCCTTTTTGGACTTCCGCACCGCAAGCGGACAACGATTGCTCGTCATGGGATTTTGAACTACCCGTTGCACCGCCGATACCATCACGCCCTGTTCGACCGCCGATCAGCAACACAATGTCACCCGCCGTTGGTTCTTCCTTGTGTATTTGGCTTTCGGGAGCAGCACCAACAACAAAGCCGACTTCCATTCGCTTTGCCACATAGCCGGGATGATATTTTTCGTTGACATGTCCTGTTGCGAGTCCCACTTGGTTTCCGTAGGAAGAAAAGCCACTTGCCGCACCGGTCGTGATTTGCCTCTGCGGTAACTTGCCCGGCAAGGTTTGCTCAATGGCAACCGTTGGGTCAGCAGCCCCCGACACACGCATGGCTTGGTAAACGTATGCTCGACCAGAAAGAGGATCACGAATCGCACCGCCCAAACACGTTGCCGCTCCGCCAAAAGGTTCAATTTCCGTCGGATGGTTATGGGTCTCATTTTTGAACAACACCTGATAGGGAACACCATTGACGGTTGTTCTTATGGTGCAAGCATTATTTTCGATTTTGTCGTCAACAAAGTCGGGCAGATTGCCAAGTTTATGCTGACGCTTCATGTTAATGGTTGCCACGTCCATAAAACAGACAGGCTTTTCGTCAATTTTTGCACCATAAACTTCCTGGCGGTCGGCTTGATAATTTTCAAGTGCTTTTTCGATTTCCCTTCTAAAATCAGGGTTGCTCGTATCAATTTGAATTTTGGTGAGTTCCGTTCCAAAAGTGGTATGTCGGCAATGGTCGCTCCAATAGGTGTCGAGAACTTTTAATTCAATATCCTTGGGGTTTCGGTTTTCAGCACGGAAATAGGTCTGCGTTTCCAGTAAATCGTCGAGATTCAGCGCGTATCCATTTTGCTGTATAAACGTTTGCATCTGTTCTCGTGTAAAATTGATAAAATTTGCAATTTCGTTGACAGGTTCGATTACAGGGACGCTTTCGGCAAGCGTTTCCGGCATCGCTCCGCTGACTTTATGTGATTCAATAGGATTGATAAGATGGTTTTCAATTCGCCCTCTCTCTTCTGCGGAGACCTCTTTATTAAAACAATAGGCAACGGTATTGCGAATTGTTACCTTGTCCGCACCGATGCTTAATAATGCCGCCTGTTCCGCCGAATCCGCACGTTGATCAAACTGCCCCGCTAACGCTTGTTTGAAAATGTATTGTCTATCGGTACGTTCAGTGAAATTGCCAACCGACACATCATCCACCATCGGTTCGGCAAGTATTTTGGCAAAGGCATGCACTTGTTCAATGGTCATGCCTTCGATGTCATAGATGTTGGCAATTTCCAAATCGGTCAGACCTTTGATTTTCAGATTTTCTTGAAGTTCACTTTTCAAACTGTCCGCCTCCGCAGCGACATTTGGTCTTCTTTGGACGGCAACACGAAATACTTTATTCATATAATTTCCTGATAAATTCTTACAAAATACTATACAGTATTTCCGCATACGAGGGCAATGTCCAATGTTTTTTGGCAACCAATGTTTCCAGTTCGTCCACGGTGATACGCAATGCGGACATCGCACTAAAAACTTGATCGCGAACAAAACGTGCAAGGGTAAGCACATCTTGTCCCTCATGATATTTCAATAACGTGTCTTCGAGTGCTGATAGTTCCTTCAACAGGCATCCCGACAGTTTTGCAATGCCGCTCAACAAATGTCCTTCAAGCGATGTGTCATATTGACCGCACGCCTGTTTCCGCTCCAGCAGTGTTGCCAACTCGTTTTGGTAAGCAATACACGAAGGAATCACTGACCCTTTGACCATATCGACCATCGTGAGTGCCTCAATGTGGATCGTTTTGCAATACGTTTCCATCAGGATTTCGTAGCGGGAATGAACTTCCGACTTCGTGAAAACATGGTGTTTGGTAAACAAGTCGATGCTCTTCTTGGCAACAAAGGTGGGCAATGCGTCCACCGTGGTTTTCAGGTTCGACAATCCACGCTGTTTTGCTTCCGCCACCCACTCATCAGAGTAATTGTTGCCGTTGAAAACGACCCGCTTGTGTTCGCTGAACGTTTTTTTAACAAGCGATGCCATATCTTTTTTGAAATTTTTCGATTTCTCTAAAGCATCGGCAAATTGCCGCAAGACCTCTGCCGCAGCCGTATTCAAGATGAAATTCGGTCCGGCAATAGAAAATTTTGAACCGAGCATCCGAAATTCGAACTTGTTGCCGGTGAATGCGAATGGCGATGTCCGGTTACGGTCGGTGGTATCTTTCGGAAAATGCGGCAGTGCCGTCACGCCGATCTCCACTTCGTGTTTTTCGTGACCGTGATAAGCCTTGCCAGTTTCAAGGGCTTCGAGAAGTTCCGTTAGTTCATCTCCGAGGAACATCGACACGATGGCAGGCGGGGCTTCGTGTGCACCAAGCCGATGGTCGTTACCAGCACTTGCCGCCGAAACGCGAAGCAAATCCTGATAATCGTCCACCGCTTTAATCATTGCCACCAAAAAGAGCAAAAATTGTGCGTTTTCATGCGGTGTTTCGCCCGGTTCGAGCAGATTGATTCCAGTGTCAGTGCCAACCGACCAGTTATTGTGTTTGCCGCTTCCATTGACACCGGCAAACGGTTTTTCGTGAAGCAAACATGCCATATCATGCCGGTCAGCAACGATTTTCATGATTTCCATCATCAGTTGATTATGGTCGGTAGCGATATTCGTCGTGGTGAAAACAGGGGCAAGTTCGTGTTGTGCCGGTGCCGTTTCGTTGTGCTTGGTCTTGGCATGGACACCAAGTTTCCAGAGTTCCTCGTCGAGTTCCCGCATGAAGGCGGCAATGCGCGGTTTAAGACTGCCGAAGTAGTGATCATCCAGTTCCTGCCCTTTTGGGGGACGCGCACCAAACAACGTTCTGCCGGTGTAAATCAAATCCGGTCGTTTAAGGAACATTTCCTTGTCGATGAGAAAGTATTCCTGTTCTGCTCCAACGGTGGTGAGTACCCGCCTTGCCGTCGTGTTGCCAAAAAGCCGAAGGATACGCAACGCTTGTTTATCCAGGGCTTCCATCGAGCGGAGAAGCGGGGTTTTTTTGTCGAGTGCTTCGCCGCTGTACGAACAAAAGGCGGTGGGAATACAGAGAGTTCCGTCTTTGATAAAGGCGTAGGAAGTCGCATCCCAAACGGTATAACCGCGGGCTTCAAAAGTGGCACGCAACCCGCCGGAGGGAAAACTGGACGCATCTGGTTCACCGCGAACGAGTTCCTTTCCCGAAAACTCCATGATGACTTTGCCATCGCCTGCGTGAGAGATGAAACTGTCATGCTTCTCCGCCGTAATGCCGGTCATCGGTTGGAACCAGTGCGTAAAGTGCGTTGCCCCTTTTTCAACTGCCCAGTCCTTCATGGCATTGGCAACCACGTTGGCAACATCAAGTTCCAAGTGGGTGCCTTGAGAAATTGTCTTTTTCAGTGCCTTGTAGATGTTTTCCGGCAGCCGTGCTTGCATGACCGTGTCATTGAAGACCATACTGCCAAATAGTGTAGGGATGTCTTTCATTGTTGCAATTTTGATTTTACGGACATTATACCATTATTCCCGCGAAGGCGGAAATCGAGACGTGAGACTTGCCTATCAACTTTCTAGCCCTCTGCTTTCGTAGGGGTGTCCTTTTATTTTTCTGCGTCCTTAGTGGTATCTTTTTGTCCTGTCCAAAAAAAATTGCGCAAAACAATCAGTGCAATCACACGTCTGCGGCATTTTACCATGCAGACGTGATAACCGCAATCAAGAAGTTGCGGCTACTTTACTTTTTGGTATAATTTATTTTGTTGCTGCCGATATACACATGCCTGCAAGTACGGATTCAAGAAGGCGATCCGCTTCTGGACTCCGCGCTTGCGGTGTGCACAGAACATGGTATTCTCAATAACCTCGCACACTGCGTTCCCCTGAAAAAGATCGACCACCCCTTGCGTGGTCGTACATGGAGTACAGAATGGTCATTACCAAAAAGGTTTCCGCTTGCGAGGACCTTTTCAAATGCCGGACGCAATGAAAAACGATATGCCGAACTACCTCTGCCTTTCCATTGACGGTTTGCAAAGCGGAATGATCGGGGCGTATGGAAACACTTGGATTCAAACGCCGACGCTCGATGCTCTGGCATGTCGGTCGGCACTGTTCGACCGGTTTTATGCCTCGTCGATGGATTTGACGAAAACGTTCACCGAATTGTGGCGTTTTCCTTCGGGCTGCCGCAAAGTCTTGCTCACGGACGATGCC
>Ga0082212_10009326_pt1 | contig 12663 bp, 10 predicted proteins | sample TergutNt197P3_FD_71548 | JGI IMG/M metagenome (GOLD analysis project Ga0082212, IMG submission 71548) | Neocapritermes taracua P3 segment gut microbial communities from Petit-Saut dam, French Guiana - Nt197 P3 | ecosystem: Host-associated > Arthropoda: Insects > Digestive system > Gut ... | reverse complement strand
TAAACATCGGTATCAAGGTATCGCCTGCGCCGCGCATCACGCCGTTGAAAACAAACATAGTGGAAAATAGTACGCAAAACGGACAGACAATCAATAAATAACGTCGCCCGACAGCAATCACTTCGGAAGTTATTTCCGTCGAAAACATTCTCATCACGGGATATGCAAAAATCATAACAGCAAGCGAAATAACAACAGTAACAACCGATGACATTACAAGCGTGGCGCGTAACCCCGACGGAATACGATGCAACTTTCGGGCGCCGATGTTTTGCCCTACAAAGGCGGCTATGGCAATGGAAAAACTCATTGCGGGAGCAAACGCCAGCGAATCAATAATCAGATACGGATTTCCTGCAAAATCCAAAAACAAATGATTTTCGGTTATTGAAATAGTATTCGGCTCTATTAACACAAAAAAATCAGATTGTGTAGGAAGTATTCCACAAAAATCTTCTTTTTGATTTTCTTTTTTTGTGCTGCAAGCCGTCAAACCTAAAATGATAAGAAAAATATATGTGTGTTTCATTTTAGTGCTGTTTTTATAGTTTCGGAACTGTAATCTTTTCCCTTATTAGAAAATCTTTTCCAATATTCTGTATTATCTATTTTACCCTTTATATGTTCCATAGCATTACCCAATATTCCATTTGCTAATTTTGGAGTATTGGTAGAATGCTGAATGGCTTTGTTAGCAGCACTTGACCGTATGCCTAAATAGTCATAAATATTTTCCTTAATGCCATCTATTTTCTCTTTCAACGATTCATTTACTCTCAAACCTATCGGTTTTGTTTTATCGGATTTATAATAATCCGTAACTTCATTATTAGCTGTATTAACAACAAGTTCCATTGATTGTGAAATTATTTTTTTTACAAGTATATCATTTTCAGAATCACGTTCATACCTTCCTTTTTGGCGTAAAAAATCTGCTGTTTTATCAGTCAATTTGTTAGCACTCATATCTACAATATTCATTACCGCATTTTTATCAGAATAATTATATGCCACTTCAACAATTTGAGGACGTTTTGGTTTTTCTTCTGAAACTTTCGGTCTGCTTGGCAAAGTTTGTTGTTCTGTACTTTGTTGAGTACTGTTTAATGTTTTAAACTGAGGTTTTTGAGTTTTAATATCGGTATTTGACCCTTTTAAACTTGCATTTATTTGCGATTTGTCTTGTTGAAACTCTTTTTGTCTTTCTTCTACTTGTTTTTGTTGTTGATAGTATTTTTCTCTTTCTTGCTGTTGCTGTTTTAGTCTATTAACACCACAATTTTGACAATAAGCAAGATTGGTAAGCATAACTACACCAATCAAAAGTATAACTTTTATTGTTTTCATAACTAAAAAATTAAAGTTTTAAGTAGCTTAGAAATTGTTTTAAATTTAAAAAATAGGTTGGCAAAACTTCTATTCGTTAAATATACAAATCTTTTTATTACTAACAAACAAAAGTGTTTATTACTAATACACAACTTTTCAATTCAATTTCACTTCTCCATACATTCCACTCTTCAAAAAACCGTCATTTTTTACCGCAATTTTTACCGCATACACCAAATTGGCGCGTTCGTTGCGTGTTTGAATGGTTTTGGGCGTAAATTCCGCTTGGTCTGAAATCCACGTTATTATTCCTTGATACTCTTTGCTTCCTTTGCCGTAATCTGCAAAAACGCTGACGGTTTGACCTAATTTTACTTGCGTCAGTTGGTCGGAAGTGATGTAAGCGCGCAAAAACATATTGTCCAAATCGGCAATTTTGTACAGCGCTTTACCTTGCGCCGTCATTTCGTTTGGTTGCGCATATTTGACCAAAACAGTTCCTTTTATGGGATTAATAATCTGGCTTTTTTTCAGTCTGTCGTCAAGCTGAGCAATTTGTACTTCGAGTGTGGCAACATCGTGCGTAATGCCCGAAACAGTTATAGTAAGACTTGATTTCAGCGCATCTAACTGTCTTTTTAACAATTCGATAGACGCATTAATATCGTCTAATTGTTTTTGATTAGCAGCATTGGCTTTCAACAAGTTTTCAACACGTTGTTTTTCGGTTTGCTGTGTTTTTATTTGTTGTTCGAGAGCAGCAATCTGCGTTCTAATTTCGGGACGGCGTGCTTCGACAGCTCTAATGTTTGCTTCCAACTGCTTTTTTTGTAAATAAAGCTGTGCGGTGTCAATGTATCCGACTTTTTCTCCGACTTGCAACTGTTGTCCTTCTTCAACGACGAAAGCCAATATTTTGCCGTTGGCTTCGGCAGAAATGATGATTTCCGTAGCTTCAAATGTGCCCGATGCGTCGTAATGGTTGTTTCCGCGATTACACGACGCAAGTATCAAAAACAAGCTGATAACAAATATTGTTTTTCTCATGACAAATGTATTTTTGGTTAATTATTTTGTATTGCTTTCAAATTATAAATGGAAATTAACAGTTGCATTTCGTGCAATGTTTTGTTTTGCACCGAAAGGCTCGCGGCGTTTATATCGCGCACAAGGTCGCTGGTTGAGCTTGTGCCGTTCTCGACTTTTACGGCTGTGGCTGTTTTCACGTTGTTTCTCAATCGGATAATTTCGTCGTCGCTTTTCAGTTGTGCAACGGCTTTTTCTATCGCATTTTGTTGTTCTATTACTCTGAGATTTGTGTTGAAAAGAAAAGATGCTCGTTGCACTTCGACCGACTGTTGATTTAATTTAATGTTCTGAATATTATTCTTTTGCGTATAAAAACCCGAAATATTCCACGCCAATTTCACGCCAGCAATATAAAAAGGCTCAAAATCATTGCTCAACAAATTTAATCCCGGACGAGCGTAACCGCCTCGCGCAAAAAGATTAATTTTGGGCATATTTATCGCTTTCACAGAACGTATTTGATTGGAATACAACTCTTTTTGTGCATCAAAAAGTTTTAGTTCGGGACGATTATTTTCGGTCGAAACAGCTAATATCAATTCTTGATAATCGGGTTTAACCAACATAAACGGATTATTTACCGTTTCGCCAATCATGCTCGACAACATTTGCATATACGATTTTTGCAGGCTTTTGATTTCCACTTTTTGCTGATTGCTTCGTAATATTTCTACGCTAATAATATCTATATCCGACTGATTAGCAATGCCGTTTTGCACAAAAGCCGAAATTCTGTCATAATTTATTTGCAATTCTTGTTGCAATAAATCGTGTTGTTTTAGTTGCTCGTTCAACAACAAAATTCCAAAATACAATTGGTTAATTCTCTCTTGCAGAGCGCCGTAAATATTTACTTCATTTCTCTGTTTTTCAACTTCTTCCGAAGCTTTGGCTATTTTTTTCTTTGAACGAATAATTCCGCCGTCCCAAACGGTTTGCGAAACTTCGGCAATGACCTGATATTGGTCTTTTGCTGGTTCTTCAATATTGATATTCGGAATCGGAACATCTATTTTCGTAACGTCCGATTGATACGTGGCTTGTCCCGAAATAAAAATCTGCGGTAAATAACCGCGATTGGCGTTGGCAACGCTATAATGTTGGCTTTGCTCAATAAGATTGTGTTGTCTGATGAGCGGATAATTATTCCTTGCTTTTTCTTGGCAATCTTCGATTGTGAGCTGAGCCGAAAGCCCAACAGCAGAAAGGAAACAGGCAAAAAACAGAATTATTTTTTTCATACCTCTAAACTTTTTAAAATCAATTCTATATTATTTTCTCGTCGTTGCGCTAAAAAACGCTGTAAATTTTCATTTTCAACATCGTCGAAACTGTAATAAACCTGCGCCACAACGAATGTCATCACATTCAGCGAAGCGATATTCAACAGTAAATCAATGGGTTGAACAGGGCGAATATTTCCTTTTTCGACTTCTTCGGAAATCAGTTTTTCCAACTCTTTGAGAACAGATGCGCCGCCAGGAATTATCTGCGTCAGAATAAAATCGCGCTTTTCTTTATTAGTAATAATTTCGCGTATAATAAAAATCGGAATTTTTGGGTCTTTGGCAATAAAATTAAAATGCGCTTCTACAATTTCTTTTACTTTTTCCAGAAAAGATAAATTTTTGTCAAATGTATTTTTGAAAACGTTTAGAAAGTCAAATGCTTTATTTTCAAATACTTTGTTGAACAAATTTTCTTTTGTGCGAAAATAATAATGTAACAAAGCGTGATTAACATCTGCTTTTTGTGCTATTTCGGTAGTTTTTGCACCCAAAAATCCTTTATCCAAAAAGACTTCTGTGGCGGCTTCCAAAATGATTTGTTCGGTATTTTGATTATTTGCTTCCATTGGTTAATAATTTAGTTTAACAAAATTGTTAAACATCATTGCAAAGATATGGAATGATTTTTTATTTGCAAATAAAAAAGTGAGTTTTTAAATTAAGTGATGCAAAATAATTACTCTTATGTTTTTTTTGGATTGCTTCGTACCTCGCAATGACGCACTACTGTTGAGTTTCGCGTCATTGCGAGGTACGAAGCAATCCAGAAACTATAATTTTAATTCTCTTCTATTACTTAATTTTGCAAAATGTGATTTTTTACATACTTTTGTATTGTCCTTTCGAGGACAAACATATCTTTTTGAAGAAGTGTTTTTGCTACTATTCTTGTCCGAAATCTGACAAATTTCTCACTAAATACAAGAAATGCAACAACACTCTTCACTTATTTGATACTGTTGTACTCACAACATATCTATAAGTGTGGAGTAAATTGTATTTTATTTGTATTTAGGGTTTTGTCAGAGCCTTCGGACGGATAAATGCAATATCAACTCCGCACTTTCCCTTTTTTATAAACCGTTTCTTTGGAGTTGAGAAACAAAAATCTTAATAATTTAATTTTTTAACGTTATGAAAAAACTTGAAAACTTAAACAACGTAATGGAGGCAGAAACCATTCAAAAAAACGGGGCAAGTCTGAAAAGCCTGATGAGTAGGGTAAACTTTTTTAAGTATGTTTGGATTATCGCCTTTGGTGCGTTGATTGGACTTTCAGCAGTATCGTGCGGCAGTAGTGAAGGCGATTCGCCTGACAAAGAATCTACCACAACGGAATTTTCCAAAATGCAGGAAAAATGGGAGTATATGGTGTTTAATATGAATCATCTTAAAATTTATGGTTACGACAATAATCAAGTAATACAATTGAACAAAAGGCTTAATGAATTAGGAGAAGAAGGATGGGAGTTAGTTTCTACTGGTAGTAGTGGTAATAGTTACAATACTCAAAGTGATGTTTTTATTTTTAAGCGTAAATTGTAGTGTTGTGTAAATTTTAAATTTCAAGTAATTATGAGTTGGTTAAGTAAATTAACAAAGAAAGTAGCGATTGTAGCAATCACGGCAACAATAAATATTGTAGCACAAGCGCAAGAAAAAGGCAATGTATATGTGGCTATAAACGAATATAACGCACAAATAAATGTAGTTGCCAAAGTTTGGGAAAAAGGCGTAGTACAAAATCTAACTGATGGAACTAATTGGGGAGCAGAAGCTAATTCTGTTTTTGTATCAGGTAAAGATGTGTATGTTGCTGGATCTGAATATAATAGCGTACAAGAAAATACAGTTGCCATAGTTTGGAAAAATGGCATAGCACAAAATCTACCTGACATAAACGCATACGCAAATGCTGTTTTCGTATTAGGCAACGATGTATATGTGGTAGGATATAAACTTTCAAATGGCAGATACGGTGGTAACAATATTGCTACAATTTGGAAAAACGGCATAGTACAAAATCTAACTGACAAACCTACCTATGGTGGTGCACGGGCTAATTCTGTTTTCGTATCAGGCAACAATGTATATGTGGTTGGAAATGAAGAAGTACGTGAATGGAAGTCGGGACAAAACTATGATACATATACTATTGCCAAACTTTGGAAAAATGGTGTAGCACAAAATTTAGCTATCAGTGCTTACGGAGCAGGTGCAAATTCTGTTTACGTTTCCAGTAGTGATGTGTATGTGGCGGGATATATAGAAGGTCGTGCCACAGTTTGGAAAAACGGCGTTGTACAAAATCTCACAGATAAAACTCACAGTGCAAGTGCAAATTCCGTTTTTGTAGTCAAATAAACTTAAATGTTCCATTCTTCCGAATTTGCTTTTATTGGCGCAAGTCTGCTGACTTGTGCCTTTTATTTTTGAAGTTTACAACTTCATTCTTATTTGTTTTCAAAAAGCACAAGATTATTTATGATATGAAAGAAATAGTGTATAATTTTGCTCACTATTTAAAGTATAAGAGAAATCAAAATAGACGGCAAAGGAATTTATGACATATCCCGAAAACTTTGAAATAAAAATAGGTTTCGACAAAATAAGGACTTTTTTAAAAGAAAAATGTATCAGTGTATTGGGCGAAGAGAAAGTTGATGAAATATCATTTTCTGCCGATTACAATCACGTGATGGAAATGATTTTTCAAACAAATGAGTTCGTCAGAATCCTAAATGAAGAAGATAATTTTCCGTTTGGCAGTTTTTACGATGGAAGAAATGCACTGCGGAAAATACGCATACAAGGCACTTTTTTAGACGAAAGCGAATTGTTCGACTTAAAACGCTCATTAGATTCCATTCGCAACATTGTTCTTTTCTTTAATAATTCCGAAGAAGAATCTTATCCATATCTTAAACGATTGGTTTCCAATGGTTTTATTTTTAACACAATATTAACCGAAATAGATAGAATACTGAATAAATTCGGAAAAATAAAAGACAACGCATCAGCTAATTTAGGAAAAATACGGAAGGATATTTTTACTGTTCAAAGCGGTATTTCCAAGACATTGAACAGCATTTTGCGCCAAGCAAAAACCGACGGATATGTCGAAAAAGATATGTCGCCAACCATGCGTGACGGACGTTTGGTAATTCCTGTTAATCCGTCGCACAAAAAGCGGATTAAAGGAATTGTACACGACGAATCCGCCACAGGAAAAACGGTTTTTATAGAACCTGCGGAAGTGGTCGAAGCAAACAACCGTTTACGCGAACTAGAATCGGAAGAGCGGCAGGAAATTATCCGCATTCTGACTGTTTTTACCGATTATTTGCGTCCTTTTGTGAGTGAAATTTTGCTTTCGTACGATTTTTTTGCCACCATAGACTTAATTCGTTCCAAAGCTCTTTTTTCGCAAACAATAAATGCCGTTTGTCCTTCGGTTGAAGATAATTGCTTGATTGATTGGACAAAAGCAAAACATCCGCTGTTGTTTCTTTCGCTTCAAAAGCAGAAAAAAGATATTGTGCCGTTGGACATACAACTGAATGAAGAGAATAGAATTTTGCTTATTTCGGGTCCAAATGCTGGTGGAAAATCGGTTTGCTTGAAAACAGTTGGATTATTGCAATATATGTTGCAATGTGGTTTGCTTGTTCCGTTGCACGAAAGCAGCAACATGGGAATTTTCGAGCATATTTTTATTGACATTGGCGACGAGCAATCCATTGAAAATGATTTAAGTACATACAGTTCTCACTTGACCAACATGAAGTTTTTTATCCGCAACAGCAATCAAAAAACAATACTGTTGATTGACGAATTCGGAACAGGTACAGAACCGCAAATCGGCGGCGCCATTGCCGAAGCTGTGTTGCATCAATTCAATGAAAATAAAGCATTTGGCGTAATTACAACTCATTATACAAATTTGAAACATTATGCGGAAGAAACGCGCGGAATTATAAACGGCGCGATGTTGTACGACCGTCATTTAATGCAGCCGTTGTTCGAGTTGCAAATCGGAAATCCGGGAAGTTCGTTTGCCATAGAAATAGCGCAGAAAATAGGTCTTCCCAACCATGTAATTAATGAAGCCACAGAAAAAGTCGGTAGCGATTATGTGAATTTTGACAAGCATTTGCAAGATATTGTTCGTGATAAACGCTATTGGGAAAGCAAACGCCAACAGATTCGACTGAAAGAAAAGCAGTTGGAAGAAATAACCACGCGCTACAAAACCGAACTCGAAGACATTGATAAACAGCGCAAAGAACTTATCCGAAAAGCTAAAACCGAAGCGCAAAATATTGTACAACAGGCAAATGCGCAAGTAGAAAATACGATTCGTAAAATACGCGAATCGCAAGCGGAAAAAGAACAAACTAAACAAGTCAGAAATGAATTAAACCAATTTAAAAATGAATTGGATAATGCGGACGACAATGATTTAATCAGTCGAAAAATAGAAAAACTCAACCAACGAAAACAAAAAAAGAAAGAAAAACAAGCTGTTTATCAATCGAATACAATTAGTGTAAACGATAATGTCAGAGTAAAAGGACAACATTCGACAGGAAAAGTTATTGAAGTACAAGATAAAACAGCTGTTGTTGCGCTCGGAAATTTGAAAATGACAATAAAATTGGCTGACTTGGAAAAAATAAGCAACAATCAAGCAAAAAAAGAAACTCGACAAACAGCGTTAATTTCCTCTGTTACAAACGAAAATATTCGCCAGCGAAAGCTTCACTTTAAACAAGATATAGACGTTCGCGGTATGCGCGCCGACGAAGCATTGCAAGCGATTATGTATTATGTCGACGATGCGATGATTGCCGATATTGCCCAAGTTCGTATTTTGCACGGAACAGGAACAGGCGCATTGCGACAAGTGATTCGCCAATATTTGAAAACAATTTCGGGCGTTGTCGGCTTTGCCGATGAACATGTACAATTGGGTGGAGCAGGAATAACGGTAGTAAAATTTTAATATCCTGTAAATTACATAAATAAAAAAATATAAATCAATTGTATGTCAAAAAGAATTAGAATTAAAGAACCAAAAGAAGATACTCGATTACGCATTGAGAATTTTTATAAACGTTGGAATATTGATTTAGATGAAGCACAACGTTGGACGAATTTTAAAAATCGAATTTTAAATTCATATACGCTTAGTATTGGATGTGATATAAAAAATGATGATACTTGCGAAGATGAATTTTTTGATTTAATTGGGATTCACGAAAGGAAAGTTAATAATATAATAAATATTGGTAGTTGGAATAGTGGATTTGGAGATAGCCCAACATATAATTACTTCGTGGATTCAATTGATATAAAGAAATTTATTTTGGGGCTTGAAGTCTTATTTTGGATGGAAACACTTGAACAAGATAATAAAACACGTTTTTTTAAATACCTTCAAGATGACATTGTTACAACAGGAGTTCCCTTGGAAGTGAAACAAACAAAAACAGATGTTTTATTTTATCCCACAGGAGCAAAGTTATTGGATGAAAAACTTGTAAATGACAATTTAGATTGGCTATCACAATATCCCAAAAGTTATGAAACCTTTAAAAGTGCATTACAAGAATATGGAACAAAAGGAAAAGAACGAGATATTGTAGATAAGTTGAGATTATCTCTTGAATTGTTGCTTAAAGATATTTTGCACAACAATAAAAGTTTGGAAAATCAAACAAAAGAAATTGGAGATTATTTGAAAGAAAATAATGTCAGTACAGAAATATCAAGTATGTTTTGGAAAATTTTAGATTATTATTCTAAATATCAAAATAATAAAGCAAAACATGAAAATGCAGTGCCTCTTGATGAAGTAGAATTTATCTTATATTTAACAGGTATATTAATGCGTTTCTTATTGACGAAACAATTGGCTTAAGGCATGAATGTAACTTACAGTCCTAAAAAAGCAAATCCTCTTAACTTTTGCTGATTTTCAACTTGTTAAGAGGATTTTTTGAGGTTCCTGGCGGATTCGAACCGCCGTAGACGGTTTTGCAGACCGGTGCCTAGCCACTCGGCCAAGGAACCATTTTGGCTTTGCGAGTACAAATGTACTATAAAATAATTAATAATTAACAATTAATAATTGATAATTTACATTTTATTTCTTTTTCATTTGATTTTCAGCTTAATAAAGATTCTTTAATCGAAACCAAACGACGCTGCATATAGGCGCTATCAATAAAAACAATAATGCGCTACATGAAAATGGAATAAATATAGCTGCTATCAAAAAATAAACCATAAAAAAGAAAGCGGGAATCAATATGCCCAAACCAAAAGAAACCGAAGAATAAAAACCGCTGTCGAGCAACTTGCGCGTCAAGAATTTTATCACGCTATATGGCAACAACATAAACAACAATCCGGGAAAGAGTAGGAGAGTGCAACATATCATTTTGACATAATCGAAAGGTGTTTTCTTTTTCATTTTTCTAACGATTTCATCAGCACTTTTTTCCGAAATATACAGTTTTTGCATATCATCATTCAGCGCTTTGATTTTTTCGGGATTGTTTTTTTCTTCTTCGCAATATTGTTTTGAAATTTCTTGTTTTGCTTTCAACTTGTTCCATACATTTTCGTCGAGATTGTGTTCTTTCAAGTAGTTGTCAACTTCGAGCAAAGTCACCAAATAAATCGCATCATAATAATCATTAGAAGTGATATTCAGCATCAATTCGCTCATACGCGGCGATAAATCTTTTCTCAACAAATTGTAAGCTTTTGGTTGGTCTTCGGTATAAAGATCGTAATAATCAGATAGTTCGATTGGTTTTCCAAACTGCACCGATACATTGTATCCTGCAAAATGTAAATCTTCATAATCAATACCAACAGGAACAATTTTTACGCCCGGACTATTGCCGAATTTTTCCTGCGCATGAAAACCAATCCGAAACATTCCTTTTACCAATGGTAGTAATTTTCGTTGTTCTATCTGCTGACCTTCGGGCATTAGGCAAAGTTTGTGGTTTGTTTTCAGTGTGTCAATCGCTTCAGCAAAAGGTTCTTCATTTTTCCCTAAACTACCGATTCCATCGCGCATTCTGAACACAGGCAAAATTTTTAAAAAGCGCATTATTTTGGCTATCGTTTTATTGGCAAAAATATCGCCTCGAGCCATAAAAACAACTTGTTCTTTTGGCAACGAATAAAGTATCAGCAACGGATCCATCAATGCGTTTTTATGATTGGGTGCAAAAATAATCGGACAATCGAAAGGAATATTTTCTTGTCCGCGCATATAAATTTTGCGGTAATAAATTCGCATAAACAAGCGTACAACTGTGTTCAACGCAAGATATTTACAACTGTATTCGTATATTTTCTTCATATTTTTTTGAATTTTCTGGATTGCTTCGTTCCTCGCAATGACGAGGAAGCCATCTGCGGCTCGCTTTTCCGTCATTGCGAGGAACGAAGCAATCTATATCATTGTTAATGTTTCTATTTTCATTAATCGATTTTGACATTTCTCCGCATTTGCTTTTCGAACAAGTAATTTCATAAGGCAATTGTTATCAAAATGTTGTTCTAAAACCGTTATTTCTTCTTCTTTTATGATGCGCATAACCGCATTAAGATATTCGTATTGAAAGCTGACCGAAAAAGTAATATCAATCGTTTTTTCTACGATTTTACCGTTAAAAATGGCATCTGCAGCAGCATCTTTATAAGCGGTAATCAATCCGCTTGTACCTAATTTTATTCCTCCAAAATAACGAACTACGATAATCAAAATATTCGTCAATTCGTTAGACAAAATTTGTCCGTAAATGGGTTTTCCGGCTGTTCCCGAAGGTTCGCCATCGTCATTGTAGCGAAATTCGGATTCTTCTGCGCCTATTCTGTAAGCGTAACATACATGGCGCGCGTCGTAATATTCTTTTTTGTAGTACGCCAACAATTCTTTTACTTCGTCTGTCGTTTGCACGGGCGCAGCAAAAGCGAGAAACTTACTGCCTTTTTCTTTGTAAGTTCCTTCGGAAAGCGATTGTATGGTTCGAAAAACATCGGTCATGTATAATTTACGATTTTAGATTTTGGATTTCCCACAAAGCCACAAAGTCTACTAAGAAAACGTTGTGTTCTTTGTGTCTTTGCGGGAAATATATTACGAAAATACAATATTTCGCCGGTAAAAGTAAAAATAATCTCGAAAATAATCCTCGAAAATAAAATTTCATTACTTTTGCCTTGTCATAAAACGAACGACTTCGTAGCTCAGTTGGTAGAGCAACTGACTCTTAATCAGTGGGTCGAGGGTTCGAGCCCCTCCGAAGTCACAGGGTAGTACAAGCAAGAAAATGGCTGTCAGGTGGTTTGGCAGCCGTTGTTATTTTTAATTAACAGGGTAATTTTGCTATCTTTGCAAAACAAATAAACAGCCTATGACAGACACATTTCTTACCATAACTTCCTGTTCCGAAGGCTTGTATAAGGAAAAAGGAAGTCGTTTTATGGCGTTTGCTTACCCTGTAAATAATGTTGATGAGGTAAAAGCGCATTTGTCGTTGTTGCAAAAACAATACCACAATGCACGGCATATTTGTTACGCCTATGTGTTGGGGGAAAATGGGGCAGATTTTCGTGCAAACGATAACGGCGAGCCATCGGGAACGGCAGGAAAACCAATTCTTGGGGTTATCCGCAGCAACAACCTGACAAATATTTTGATTGCCGTTGTGCGCTATTTTGGCGGCGTTAAGTTAGGAACTTCAGGCTTGATTGCTGCCTACAGGGAAGCGGCGCAAGATGCTGTTACTCAGGCTTCAATAATAGAAGAGATTGTGTATGCGTACCACGAAATAGTGTTTGAATACCCGCAGATAAATGAAATTATGCGCGTGTTGAAAGAAGAAAACGGCATAATTACAAGTCAAACAATGGAAGAAACGTGCACTGT
>Ga0082212_10009325_pt1 | contig 12663 bp, 11 predicted proteins | sample TergutNt197P3_FD_71548 | JGI IMG/M metagenome (GOLD analysis project Ga0082212, IMG submission 71548) | Neocapritermes taracua P3 segment gut microbial communities from Petit-Saut dam, French Guiana - Nt197 P3 | ecosystem: Host-associated > Arthropoda: Insects > Digestive system > Gut ... | reverse complement strand
GTATTGATTTTTAAAACGCCGCCTGTTTGCAAAGGGAAGAATTTTGGAAGGCTATAAATGGTATAATCACCGTAATTTCCGGTTTGCTGCTCGTCATCGGTCGAAAATAAACTCATCGCCATATCTTCAATGATGGGTATATTCAGTTGCAAAACTCTATCCACGTCCCTATATACGGCTCCAAATTCGTGATTGATCAATATCACTTTGGTCTTATCCGACAATTGTCTGCTCCATTTACAAAATTTCTCAATTTCACCTGTCACACAATTACTTATGTAACGATTTCCGGAAGTTGTCATAATGCAAACTTCGTCATCCTTCGTCAGTGGATATTGCGAAAGTGCGTGATATAAAGCAGATCTTCCATTCTTAAACCAGAGAGAATATCCAAAATACTGCGCCAATAAATCTTCGTCTATAGAAGGATCAGATTTCAGTATTTGATAATTTTTACCTATCCATTCCGTCGAAAACGGACTGATGGCATATTGGGGTATTCGAAACCGCTCCGGATTGATTATAAATTGATTATATATGTCCATTTATCGCTTCCAATTTACAAATTCAGTATAATCCCGGACATAATCATTTTCATCGTATATATGCGAAGCCAAAACCAAACAAACAGCGCCCGATGAAAAATTGCTCAGATTTCGCCAAATTCCCGGTGTTACATATAATCCGTGATACGGACGATTCAAGGAAACCGTTTTTTTATTTAGTCCGTCATCTAAAGTAATATCAAAACTTCCGCTAACGGCTACGATCAGTTGGTGTAATTCTTTATGCGCGTGTCCACCCCTAACTTCCCCTCCCGGAATATCATACAAATAATACACCCTGTGAACATCAAACGGCAAATCTGCGGAATTGTTCAATGCCGTAATATTCCCTGCGCGATTATGAACTTTCGGCAAAGTAATCACATTACAATTACAAATGCTTGAGCCTGTCATTTGGTTTGAGCAATATTTATAAAAGCATCAAAATCATAAATATAATCCGCTTCCGAATAAAATGTCGATGCCAAAACTAAGCAGACAGCATTCGTTGAAAAGTTTTCCATGTGCCGCCAATACATTTCCGGAACATAAAGCCCCTGGTAGGAACGATTTAGAGAGAAACGAATTGAAGTAGCCCCATCATGCAACACGACATCGAAACTGCCCGACAAAGCAATGATTACCTCTTTTTGTGTTTTAAACGCATGTCCGCCCCGAATTTCCCCACCCGGAACATCATATATCCAATACACCCGTTTGATGTCGAATGTTAAGCCGGTTCCTTTTTCTATAAATGAAAGGTTGCCTCTCTCATCCAATATTTTCGGGATTTCAAGCCATTTTGCGCCATCGGTATCCATAGGTTGTTAATCAAGCATTAGAATTTACTCCTTCCGTGCTCTCTTTCATAAATAGAATTTTCACCGTCTGCAACATAATAAAGAAATCTCTTGCAAAAGAATAATTGTTTATATAAATCAAATCATAACGCAATTTATCTTCTACACTTGTATTGTATTTCCCCTCTACTTGTGCCAATCCCGTTAAACCAGCCTTCACTTTCAAGCGGTATTTATACTCCGGGATTTCTTTTTCAAATTGTTCGGAGAAAAATGGGCGTTCGGGACGAGGTCCAACAATACTCATTTCTCCTTTAAGGATATTTATCAACTGGGGTATTTCATCCAAACGACAGATGCGCAAACAATTTCCCCATCGGGTTATCCGCGGATCTTTATTTTCTGCCAATACCGGCCCTGAAATTTTCTCCGCATCAGGAACCATCGTCCGAAATTTATAAATTTTAAACCGTTTATTTCCTCTTGTAAGTCGCTCTTGAGTATAAAAAATCTGTCCTCCTCCATCTAATTTGATGAAAATCATGACAATCAATGCTACCGGCAAAAGCAAAATGCTTGCAATCGCTCCCAATATCAAATCTACCGATCGTTTCAGAAAACGTTCTTCCGGAGAGAGTTCCATATTTGTGATGCGAAAAGTAGGAATATCACCGGTTTTATACAATGAAGACGAAATAATACTTAAATCAAAATACTGAGGAACAAAACATATTTCTTTATCGTGATTCATACAAGCCAGCAAAATCATCTTACGGTCTTTTGATTGCACATCGGAACAAATAAATACTTCATCAACTGACACAATTTTTGATGACAAGGAAGAATCATATTCGGGATATAGAGCAATCACTTCATAAAAATCGGAATAATTATTAATGATTATCTGTCGCAATCTTTCCGAATCTTTACCTACGATTATTATCTTTTTTATTGCGTGCAACCGGCGTTCTATAAACCAAAACATAATATTTTTCAACAGCAAAAGGAACAAATAGAACAAACTACTGATAATAATAACGCTTCTCGGAAAAGCCAATGCAACATCACGGATAAAAAAACAAACACCCATGATGCCTATGGATAGAGACATCGATATTAGAAAAACTGTATAAATTGCATCAGGGATCGGTTTTCTGGAAAGGTTATATAATCCGAAGGCATACATTAAAATAAGGTACAATATACCTATAAACGGATACACGATAAGGAACGCATCAAAATTTCTTTGAAAATTTTCCAACATTCCATATCTTTCTAATAAATAGAAAGTTAAAAGAATACTACCATAAATTATGGCTAAATCTAATAAAATAAACAATATTCGCCGCATAGACATTTGATTTCCACACAAATACCGAAAAGTTTATAAGTCTATAAATTTTCTATATAGACTTATAAACTTTTCCCAACTCAAAATAAATGTGAGTATTTATTTTCTTTCAACGATCACAACGACCCTGTTCCACTCATTTTGCGGGAATGGTTGTACAGTATCGCCTTTAAATTCACTAATGATGCGATTTGCACTGATACCTTGACGCTTCATTTCATTGGCAACAGCATCAACACGTCTTTGACTTAAAGCTAAGTTGTAACGCGGATTTCCTGTTTTCCTGTCGGCATAACCAATGATTAACACCTTGCTATCAGGATTCTTTTGAAGATAATCTACTGCATCTGTGATTTTACGTAATTCACCCGGTTCTATTTTGTAAGAATCCAAACCGAAGCGGACGTATTCGGGCAAAGCGCTGTTGTCAATCACCTGAGTATTTATTATTTCCCTTGGTTCATCACAGCATTTTTGTAATCTGTCTAATAAATCTTGTTGTCTTTCAAGTATATTTTGATGATTATCAATTAAATAACGGTTGTCGTTGATCTTTCTGTTCAAACGATCAATTTCGTCGGCTGTTAACCGTGCAACTTGAGAAATATTGTCATCAAAACGTTTGTTAAATGTATATTGCAGTCCTAAACCCAAACGAGCAAACCCATCGGCATCTCCCGTACCTCTGTAACCGTCAAACTCTTGCTGAGTCAATGTCGCCTGAGGTTCAAGATAAATAGCGATATCGTTAGTAACATTGAAGTTTACTCTGAAACCAACTTTCGCTGCAAAATGCCAAAAATTAGGATTTGTGAGTTCATTTTTGAATGAATGAATAATACCAAGACCTGCAAAGCCTATAAAATCGAAACGGGCGCCTTCTTTATAATGTCCACGCAAAAGATTTGTGAAGTTAGACATCAAATCGAAAGTGGCAGATCCATAGTTAAATTCCTGGAGAAAACCTCGTTCACCTTTCCAATAACCTCTATTTGCATCAACTTCCTTTAATTCTCCCCTTCTTCCGTTAGAAAATGCCATCGGATATTCCGCTCTGGTTCTCGAATTAATCAAATAATTTCCTCCTCGAGGCTTAAAAAAATTAAATCCGCTCAATCCTCCGTATTGTACTTGCAGCCGAGCGCCGTAGTTTGGATTAAACCATTTTCCAATAGAGAGATCTCCTCCATATTTTACTCTATCTTTCCAAACAAAGTATGCGCCATCTTGCTCTGCTGTCAGCAAATTTGCACTTCCGCCTAATGAAACGAACCAATTGTTCCCATATGCACTGCGTTCCGTAATTTCACGTAATGCATTTTGCTCGTACTGAGCCGTGACTGATAATACAACAGTCGATAGAACTAACGTAATTAAAAACCCTACTTTCCTTTTCATAATTTCATTATTTTATTTTTTGTTTCTTCATCATAATCAACTACTACTACTTTCATAACCGTAGCCATAGCCGTAACCATAGCCGTAACCATAGCCGTAACCATAGCCGCCGTATCCATAACCATAACCATAGCCATATCGTCCCTTTCCTCCCGAAAATCCATTCAGTATAAGATTGAGATTATTGAGTCGTTTTTCTTCATAAATTTTATTTACTAAAGAAACGGCCGACTTAGGTGTTAGATTTTCGCGAACGACAAATAACGAAGTATCACACACTCTGTTTATCAAGAAAGCGTCGGAAACGCTACCTATTGGCGAACTGTCGATAATAATATAATCGTACTGATCTCGAAGTTTCTTAAACATATCATCCAAAGTATGCTCAATTAATAACTCATTTGGATTCAACGGAACCACTCCTGAGATCAGAACATCCAAATTAGTACCTTTTACACCTTTATATATTAAGTTATCGATATTCGTTTCATCACCGGTCAAATACGAAACTAAACCTAACTGTTTAGGCAATTCCAAATAGGTATTTATTCTCGGACGACGAATATCCAAACCAACCAATATGGTTTTATATTTCAAAGAAAAAGTGATTGCTAAATTGATTGCAACGAAAGTTTTCCCCTCTCCGCTTATGGTAGATGTAACTAAAATTGATTTTTTTTCCGGAGCATCCAAAATAAATTGCAAGTTTGTTCTTAAAAGCCGGAAACGTTCTACAATTGCTGATGTAGAATTTGCAGAAACCACCACCGGCGTTTTAGTTTTAACGATAGGCAAAGATACGATTACCGGCATATCCGATAGTCTTCTAATTTCTTCCTCACGTGTAAGTTTGTAGTTTAGAAGTTCTCGAATACCTATAATAATAAATGGGAATACAAGACCAAGAATAAAGCATAAAAAATAAGTGTAGGTCTTACGTGGAGAAACAAGACCGGAAGTCAGAGGACTTTCAATTATCTTTACACTTGGTGCAGAAACAGACAATGTAAAATCAAGATCCTGTTTCCTTTTCAACAAATCCACAACCAAATTTGCTTGCATAATTGCTTGACGAGACAATTCGGCTAATTCTCTTTCTTTTCTCGGAATATCTTCTCTTCCAAATACATAATCATCAAATAAACCCTCTTGTGCTTCTTGTGTAATTTGATGTGTTTGCTCTAAGGCTTCGATTGAATTAAGAATTGATTCCCTTAACAATGCAATACGTTCATTCAACTTTCTTATTTGAAGCGCCTCGTCTTTCACATAGGCTGACAAACGGTCTCTTTCTAAAATTGACAGATTGTATCTTTCGAGCATTTGGGTTAATGCTGCATTATCTACGGATAACGCAGAAGGCAGTAAATCTTTGTTATCTATATTGTTTTCGACTGCCTTTTTTAATTGAGAAAGTTGCAGGGCTCTCGCTCCCAAGTTTATCAAGAATTTTGTAAATTCATTACCCTCCGTTAAATAAAGAAATCCTTCTTCTGCTAAACTTGTAGCAATCTGATTATCAGTTTTATAACCTTCAACAATTTTTTCAGACCGGAGCAATTCATCGTTCAGCGTCATTAATTGTTCTTGTATGAAATCAGATGCAATTTCAGCCGCTCTGTTTTTATCAGAATTATTTTCTTGACTGTAAACTTCAAGTAAGCGATATAAGAAATCCTCACCTCTTTTCCTATTGGTTTCCAGCACCGTTAAGTTAACGACGGAAGAGGCTCTATTAGGGAAACTCACAGTGAGGTCCCGCATATAAGACTGAGCAACACGCAACGGCGGCAGAATTTCAACATGTAATGGATATTCTTTACGTAAAACAATGTTTTCGTCAGGAATTAAAAGCACCTCGCCTATTGGAGTATTCAGCACGGCCGGAAAGGTCGAAAACTCCGAACTAAATTCACGAGTCCCATATTGACCTTCAACGAGAATCGAAGAGTTGCCCGTAAGAGTCATTTTTAATAAAAGCGTTGCGCCCAAAGACGATACAACACTTTTGTCTAAGAATACCTTTACAGGAGGTCTCGCATAATATCCTCTTCCCGCCCCGCCATACAGATCGACAGTTTTAAATCTTCTTTTTACAAAATAATTGATAAAAAGTTCTTCTTCCGTAACGACAAGCTGCAGCAAATTACGGGAACGAAGAATCTGTGTTTCGGTACCCATGTTATTATTCGGGTTAAGATAACCCAATTGTTCAAAAAGAGTAAGCTCGTTGTTTGCGTCTTTTCCTTTTAATATAGCGCTTGTTCTAACACTGTAAACGTAAGTGGAATAATGTAAGTAAATAAAACCACCGAGAAGAAATAAGAAAACCGATAAAACAAACCACTTCCAATGAATCAAGAAACTCACAATAAACCACTGAAAGTTAATTTCTCGTCCTTGATCTTTTGTGTTTTCTTTTTGCCTGTTATTTTCCATTCTATCCCTTCTATTTAAACATTAACACAAAAAGTATCAACGACATTGCGAATGTGCCTACACTTATAGTAGTACCTAACATTGGACTTATATTAGCCCCGTGAGTACCCTGTTTAATAGGCTGCACGTAAATAGCATCGTTTTGATGAAGAAAGTAATAAGGAGATGAAATTATTTCTTCCTTAGTCATATCCACAGAAACTCTCTCATAACCTCCATCCGGTAAATAACGAAACAATACAACATCATCACGTTTACCTCGGAGAGTTATATCGCCAGCCAAAGCCAAAGCCTCAAAAAGATTAATATGATCTCTATCAATAGATATTATTCCCGAGCTCCCTACTTCGCCGCTAACAAATATCTTGAAATTCATCAAACGTACGGTCACTATCGGCGGCTCTTTTAAACTCTTGTCCATCAAGCGTTCTTTAAGATATTTTTCTAACTCCCCCATTGTATAACCAACAACGTTAATTCTACCAAGAGATGGATAATCAATCGTACCATCTTTGTGAACTAAAAACGCTTGACGGCCAAATCCTTGGGCAACAGAGCGCTCCGAGCTGTTTTCGGTCGTAGCAGACGGGACAAGCGGTAAATTGAACTCAGCCGCAACTGATTGCTCTCCCGGAACATTAACAGTAATCCCCAATATATCGTCCGGACGAAAACGGATAAAGTTATCATTGCGATAAGACGGCAAATTGACTGTCTTTCCTTGTCTGTTCTCCAACGTTTGAAAGAGTGTTACTTTCTTGGATGCAGTGCAGGAAGACAATATCAATAACAGACAGAAGAAGGAATAAATCCCTGTTTTAAACCTCATGCTTTTTTCTTACTTTTTCTTTTTACCAATGCATATCCTCCCGACAAAAGGCTCAAGATTAAGATACCTTCGCCAATAGGAGTCGGTTCGGGATCCTCAAGGGGGTCACCGGTTTCTCCATCATCAATTTCATCCCACCAATTTCCTCCTCCATCTCGGAATAATCCTCCCGCCCGCGATGTCTCTGAATCAGCAGCTACTATCTTATCTGCATTATTATCGTCATTACTATTGGGACTAAAAATCCCCTGTGCTTGTGCGGCGATTCCTCCCAGCATGAGAGAAACCACCACCAAAGCCATTGTTATTACATTAGATTTTATTTTCATCACTCTATTTGTATTATATATTTTTTACTAAACCTTTTCGTACAGTTTATTCCTTTCAATAAATAATTATCTATTTATTTAAGACTTTAAAAGTCTTTTCTCCTCTTACATTGACAATATAAACTCCTTTTTGGTTTAATGTTACTGAGAATGCATCTGCGGAAGCAACTCCGGAAGCAATGGTACGTCCTGTTAAATCTACAATTTGCACCTTATCTCCCGGAAGCAAATTCTTCACTGTCAGTATATCATTTTCGGCATAAGCGTAAACTTCGGTATTCGGAGACAAAGGATCCAAAGATGTAACCGAACGGTTGAAATACACAGTAAAGCGATTTTTATCAAGAGTTCTCATGAATTTGTAATCTTCTTTTAACAAATCGGTATATTTATTTTGTACCCTGTCATACAAAATAGCGTTTTTAACCGTCTTGTTAACAATTTCTCTTAAAGAGAAAACATATTCACCCGCGCTGGCTATATTAATGCCTAAGGAAACTGTATTTTCTCCGGTTGGAAGCGTTTTTACAAACAGATTTTGATCAATATTATCATCAGTTTTAGCAACTGTCCAAAGAGAAGGACTTTGCTGTGCCGTCATAGTATAATAGTCGCTTGCAGCATTGAAAGACTTGGTATAACCATCACCAAACCTGTAATAAGTTTTCGATGGTTTAGCGCCTGCTCTTGTCGATTTCAATTCCAGAACGATCAAGTCTTTAGATGACGCAGCTTGAGCAGAACGCATCAGAGGAGCGTTTTCTGCTCTCTCAAGTGAATTACCTTTCAGATATGAAAATCCCCCTCCTGAACCTTTCGTAAATGTTAATTTTTGAGCTGTTATAATTTCGCTTTCAGTTCTAAAACTCATTACAGGTTCTTTGAGTTGCACCCAAATCACCCCATAAGGCCTTAATGTTGCAATCTCATCTTCCGTAACTAATTGCTGCCATCCTCCATCATCAGCAGCTCCGGTACCTGTCCGGTAATAAATAACGGGAGTTTCATCATAATTACCTACGCTGACCGAAACATTACTACCTGTGTTATCAACTATGAAATTGGTAGAGTTCAACCCGCCAAAATAATTCCAGCCCTCTCCTTCCGGAGTCGTGAATTTAGGCGTTTGCGGTGCGTGTGGATATATGTCCGGATAACGTTTAAAAACGAGACTCACTCCTTTTTCTTGATCTTCAAACAAATAGGGTATATTATCGGGAGAAACGCCATTATCGGTGATTGCACAAAAATCAATTTCTGTGTCAGCTGTTAAATTAGTAACAAATCTAAAACCTAAACCCTTGGGTATGATAGTTTCAGTGGGAGCAAGATCCCTCCAATAAGAGTTGTGAGCGCCGTCACTCATTTTCCCCGAATCAGCGAGCATTTGAGGATCGAAAAATTGAACCATAAAGTCGGTACGAAGCGTCAAGACTCTGCCCGTTGCCGCATCCTTTACCCCTGTACTCATACTCACGTCAAAGGGAAGCGACATCTGATACCAATATCTATTTTTGGTAGTTTTACGCACGGTTGCGTTTTTGGCATCTACTTTATCACCATTAGCCCAAGTATTCATTAACAAACCGTCATTCGCATCATTGGTGTAAAATATCACATTGGGCATCTTCATTTCTCCTGAGTTATTCACCCTGGCCCACGAATACGGGGTTTCTGACTCAAAGGCTCGCAGATGTATGTCACCCACTGAATTCAACACACCACCTTTACCGGCATCGCCGACATACACATCACCTACCACAGTCATAGGGAGTTGCGCCCACAGACTGACACATATTGCAGATGATAAAATAATAGTAAATAATCTTTTCATATTACATTATATTTTTTTGTTATTATTTCTTTATTTTATTGTTATTTTTCCTTTTTTCAGTATAATATCAGACAGTATATTCGCTCTTTTAATTTCCAAACTGTCAGTTACATCCACATCAAACTCCTCCGCCAAATTCGGAATAATCAACTGAACATTTCTCGGGATATTGGTCGGAGAATTCAGTTTATCCGTATTTGCTTCATAAATGTAGATCCAAAAAGCCGGATGTCCATAATGGCGCTCGGCTAACGAAGGAAGGCTGACTGATTCATTCAAAACAGGCACACTTCCTCCCCCTGGCAGGTCACCAACGGGTGTTTTCCTAAAAAACAACATTACCACAAGTAAAATAAGTGCAAGTATAACCGCAATGATCAACAAACTCCCACTAATATTCCTTGACCAACTTCGTCTTTTCTGCTCTTCCTGCGGCTCTGTTGCTATGCTTCCCAATCCTGTTTTTTTACCCAAGCGCGAATCGAAATTGGTTTCGGTTTGCTTGGGTTTCTTGGGTACAATAATTACACCTCCTTTGGAGGGCTCCTGCGGTGTCTCTACTCCTATTGTCTTGAGGTTTTTTTCGCTACTCCTTGCAACACTTGCAATACTTGTTTTGTCCACAGGAACAGCTACTTCAACATTCTGAACTTCATTTTTTATTTCGTTTACTACAACAGGTAAACTTGCAATTTTCTCTTCTGTTTCTTTTACTTTCTCGGGCTCTTTTACCTCTACTGCAACTTCTCCGCCATTTAGCAATCCCCTTAGGTAGGAAGACAACATAAACGACGCTTGAGCATCGCCATTTTCATTTTTTTTCGGTTTGAAAATACCTACTTTAGGTAAATTAACAGTTTGCCCCTCTTTCAGGGGAGTAGAAATAACGGCAGAGAGAGCATCGGCAACTGTCTTTCCTTTACCTTCAACGGTTGTCATTACCCGTAAGAATGAATCGTCTTTGTCGTTCGATTTAAAAAAAACAGTCTGCCTGTTATCACTTATAGATTTTAATTCTAAATGGCCAAAACCGGGAATCACCACATTTCCACCCTTTAAAAGGGTTTCAATGATGAACGATTCCACTGTCCCCAAATTAGTATTCTCATCAACAGAGTTACTTTTCGCCATCCTGCACCTTATATTTCAATAATGTTAATACCGTGATTAATATCGCCAAACAATCAACGCGAAATTATAAAGTCAATTTCCTTTTCTATGAAAGGAATATCCTCTTCATGGAGTCTTGATTGAATGTCAGACAAGGTTGAGTTCAATGAACTCATATATGTTTCCTTGTAGTCATCATAGATTTCTTCCATTAAACCTTCATCTTCATATAAAGATGTTACATTCTCATCGAAACTCTGAATCAACGACTTGAAATCATCTTCAAATCCTGTCAACAATGATAAAAAGCGCTCTAACACATACTTTTGGTGAGCGAATGATGTTTGTTTTGCCATAAAGTATAAAAAAATAAATTATCAAAAATATTGAACATCGTGAATATTTAAACAAAAACTTAGCAAAGGTAATGTCATTTGTGCAATACTTGTTCATAAAATATTACCTTTTTGACATATATTTTTACCATTTCAAGATTTTATCTGTAATTTAAAGTCTTTTTTTCTAAAATTGCCGTCGGCGGTGCGCCTAATTGAGCCTTGCAAAATACCGAAAAATGCTGATATGATGAAAATTTGTATTCGTTTGCAATTTCCTGTAAAGACTTTGTGCCTCTGCTAATATCTATTAAAATTTGTTTCGCTTTTTGTTTTTGCATCCACTTATATGGGGAATCATCAAAACATTTTTTGAATTTTTTGATAAATCCGGATGTGGAATAGTTAACCAACTTTGCTAATTCTTGAACATTTTTCGCATTTAAATAACTATCCACTATAATTTTCTTAAATTGAATATCTTTCGACAGCATACACTGTGAAAATTGTAACAGTTCATTTTTTTGATAATAAAAAAATAGCAAAAAAATAAATTCGTGTCGTTTTAGTTCAAAAAAGCGAGCATCATTAACACCTTCTTTTAAATAGTTATCCAATAGAGAGAAGAAACGAATAATTATTTTCTTCGCAGAAAGTTTGAAAAATTCCTCAGAAACATCTTTTTCTTTACAATCTGAAATCCATTTTTGCTCAGCGTACCACACTTCTAACGGAACATGACAAATTATCAGATGCGTTTGCTCCGACATGGTAACTTTATAAGATATGTCGGACTGAGCCATAAACATCTCATGAGAAGAAACAAGGTATGTTTCCATATCATTCAATTTGAGGCGCACTTCTCCGGATACAACAAAAAAAATCATTGGATTGTAGGAAATTTTCCTTTCAAACAGATACTCTTTCGGAAAATTCAGACTTTCCCAAATTCTTTGATAATCCGATGTTTCTCTAATGTATTCCAATATTTATACTCCTTAATCAATATAATCGATCGTTTCTTCCCCAATAAGCTGACGCAAAGTATTTTTTAATTTGATATACTGAATAAATAAATCATGTTCTGCAATATGCTCATCATCGTGCATCGGACTCTTGAAATAGAACGAAAGCCACGACTGGATGCCGCTCAAACCCGCACGTTTAGCCAAATCGGTAAACAGTACCAAGTCCAGGCATAGCGGGGCTGCTAAAATAGAGTCGCGACACAGGAAATCAACTTTCAATTGCATCGGATAACCTAACCATCCGAAAATATCGATGTTATCCCATCCTTCTTTATTGTCTTTTCTTGGCGGGTAATAATTAATTCTAACTTTATGATAAACATCACCATACAGTTGCGGATAAAGATCCGGTTGCAAAATATTATCAATTACCGACAGTTTTGATTCTTCTTTGGTTTTAAAAGAACCCGGATCGTCCAATACTTCTCCATCCCTGTTGCCCAGAATATTTGTGGAAAACCATCCGCTTAAGCCTAACATGCGGGTTTTCAACATCGGAGAAAGCACGGTTTTCAACATGGTTTGACCGGTTTTGAAATCTTTTCCGCAAATCGGGGTTTGGGTTTGTGCCGAGAAATCCCACATTGCCGGCATATCAACCGTTAAATTAGGGGCGCCATTAATATAAGGTATGCCTTCTTCCAAACAGGCATAAGCATAAATCA
>Ga0082212_10009324_pt1 | contig 12663 bp, 9 predicted proteins | sample TergutNt197P3_FD_71548 | JGI IMG/M metagenome (GOLD analysis project Ga0082212, IMG submission 71548) | Neocapritermes taracua P3 segment gut microbial communities from Petit-Saut dam, French Guiana - Nt197 P3 | ecosystem: Host-associated > Arthropoda: Insects > Digestive system > Gut ... | reverse complement strand
CGTCCGCCGGTTCCCCCTTCGCTGGCAAGACCGGTGGCAATGAACTTGTCCCCCAACTTGCTGTTGATAAGGTCAATCACTTCCTGTGCGGTGGCAGAGGAGGTGTATCGGCTTTCGACACTGGCGTTGCCGCTCATCGAGGTTTTTCCATCGGGAATGTTCTTGATGAGAGCATCGGCACTGACCCCATTCTTCAACGAAGCCTGAACGTTCGGGGCATTGTTGAGAAGTTTGAGGATGTCGCCAGCGGTGGCACCTTCGGCGTAAGTGATGTTCACTTCGCCAGCGGTGGCTCCGCCAGCAAAGGTGAATCGGTCACCATTGGCATAACCGCTACCAATACCGATTGCTTCGATTTCGACCGTCGGATCGACAACACCGTCGACGGGTACTGTCTTTGACAGTGCATTGCCGAGAATATCTTGGATGTTTTCTTTCGTCGACGTGGTGCTGATATAGACGGTCTTGGTATTCAGGTCTGCGACTTCGTGCCCGGAACCGCCTTTGACGATGCTGTTATCGACAGCGACCGTCCAACCGTTCAGAGCGGAAGTGGTTGCATTATCGCTGGTAACACTTGCCACGATGGATTTTCCATTGATGACGTTTGTCGCTGCCGCTTTATCATTTTCGGCATACGTCACCAAGTTGGACGTTCCGCGGGTCATGTTGATCGCCGTTTTATCATTTCCATTCGTGGTGTCGATGGAGATGTCGAACATATCGGCGAAGTTGGTGTATCGTGCTTCGGAACCTGCTTTGAGCGAGATTTCGATGATACCCGGCTTGCCGTCTTTTGCTTCTTGAACGACTCTTGCATCGTTTTCGTAGCCTTGGGTGATTCGGAATTCATAGTTTCCGGCATCAAGACCGCTATCCAGAGCGGTAACGACGATGTCGTTGTTTCCGCCGGCACTGGACAGGACGATGCTTCCCCGTTGGGCTTGCCCTTCGACGTAAGCGATCACGCCTGTGGAGTCGGTGTATTTATTGATTGCCGCTGCGATTTCGGCATTGGTGGCACCTGCTCCCAAATTGATGGTCGATGAACCTCGGTTTCCGACGATGTCCAGCGTGGTATCGACGGAGACACCGGTTCCATTGGCGATCAATCGTGCGTAATCGGCTGCTTTCTGCACACTGACGTTTACGTCGATGGCGGAGGCGGTTCCGAAGTTTGCGGCGTTGATTTGCAGGTTGCTGATTCCGCCTCCCATTCCGGCGGTGCGGAAGTCCATGGAGCCGTCGAGCAGTTTCTTTCCACCATAGTTTGTTGTACGGGCGATTCGGTCGATTGAGTTGAGCGCGGCATCGACTTGGAGTTGGTTGGCGATGAGTTGTTCTTGGGTCATCGTACCGGTTTGAGCGGCTTCGACGGTGAGTCCCTTGATGTCATTCAAGAGGTTTCCGATTTGTCCGAGCGAACTATCGGCAACGGCTACGAGGCTGTTTGCCCGCTGTGCGTTGGTGATCGCTTTGCTCGTTCCGGTGATTTGCGCTTTGAGCAATTCACTGGCAATCAATCCAGCGGGGTCATCTTTACCGGAGTTAATTTTCAATCCGGTCGAGAGCCGCATCAGGGTGTCACTGAGTGATCCCATATTTCGGGTGAGACCGAATTGGGCGGACAACGCAGTGGTGTTTGAGGCTACATACATTCCAGTCATTGGACTTTCCTTTCGTAAAGGTTGTTTATGTAGCGTCCTTGCAGAGGTGACGTAGGCAATCCATGCTTACGCTTTTATACTTGCCGGAGTATAGCCCATAAAGTTTGCGCTGTCGGGAGATTTTTGTTATTTTTCCCAAGTTTTTTAGAGTACCCGATATACCTAGTTGGGAGAATCGGTACAATCCATTTAGCCGGCACCATTCGCTTGTGTTATAATCGGCATAATCCATTTAGCCGGTTTGCCGGCGGTTGACATTAGTATTGCGGTAACGTAAAATGATGGACGGAGGACTGATTATGAACTCAACAGATAAAGATTCCTTGAAGTCGGCACTGTCGCTTTGTGATGAGGCGGCTGCTTTGGCAGTGATCGACCGGTTGTGTGCCGAAGGGGTGCCAGCCGGTGAAATGGCAACCGTGTGCAACGAAGGCATGGGATTGCTCGGCGAACGGTTCGATCAAGGGGATGCGTTCATTCCCGACCTGATGTTCGGCGGTTTCATCATGAAAAAAGTGATGGAAAAACTTGCCCCGTTGCTTGCGTCCGAAGAGACCGGCGTACAGGGCAAAACCTTTGTGCTCGGTACCGTCCAACATGATGTCCATGATGTCGGCAAAGACATTACGGCAATGGTGTTACGCGGCAATGGATTCAACGTGATTGATTTGGGCGTTAACGTTACACCAGAACAGTTCGTAGCGGCGATACGGGAACATCAACCGGAATTCGTCGGGTTGAGTCTTCTGCTGACGACGTGTTATAAGTCGGTGGTGGAAACGATGAAAGCGATTGTTGATGCGGGACTTCGAGATTCGGTGAAGATTTGCATCGGCGGTGCGGCTGCCAGCGGATTGGTTGCCGAACGGTGCGGAATTGATCATTACGCTGAAACCGCCGTGGACGGTTTGAATTGGGCAAAACGTTTTTAACGTTAAATCAGACTTCATGTGCCGCAGTGCCATCATGCAATCTTGCCAGCGAGGACCAGTTAACTTTTCTCGTTTTTCTTTTGGATTAAACATCTGCCGAATTTTCGAAGGAATCCAGCATCGGTCAACGCATAATACGCCTTTGTCATCAATGTATTTCCACTGATCGGGAATATCTTTTAACTTGACGATCCTTTTCGTGTTATACCGGTTTTTCTCGGCAAATTTGTGTACCAAACCCTTTTCGTCTCCTTTGTGGTACAATCAAAACACGAAGGACACGAAAATTCCCTCATACCTTTATGAACTGTACACATTGCGAAATGGAATTGCCGAACGATGCGGCATTTTGCTCCCGATGCGGAAATCCGACGGGGAATCCACCGATCTGTCCTCCCGCTCCTCCTCTTCGACAATCAACAAACGTGGGAAGCACCTTCTTGGTCGGATGCGTCTGCGTTGCCGGTGCATTGCTGATCCTTTTGGTGTTCGCCGTGATGATTGCCCTTTCTATGCCCTCCGGCGGAGGTGGAAGATGTTGTGGCACCCCTTCACTGATCGTTGTTGGTTAATCGGCAATTTCGACAATAAGGCTTGCCTGAAAGTTTTCTACCTGTTTTAAGTTTGCCCTCTCTCCCTCTGGGAGCAGGGCTGGGGGGAGGGAACGTTATTTTCTGGCGAAAGTTTGTATTCTGATTGTGAGACGGAGAATAAGGACATAAGGGGGTGCTGCGCAGGGGATTTTTTGGTTTTCGTCCTGTATAATAGAAATTTCTATGCAAAACTTCACTCAACACAACAAGCAAACGCTGACCGGACAAGATTTCGAGCAACTCTTGAAAATCGCTCTCTGGGAAGATACCGAAACACACGGAGACCTAACGAGCCTCGCCCTTCTCTCGGCGGCAGATCAGGGATCTGCAACGGTGGTCGCCCGATCCAATGGCGTTTTGGCGGGTGAACCGCTCGTTTCAAAAATACTGTCGGCAGTCGAACCCGGACTCGTTTGGGAACCCATTCTCGACGATTCTACCGAACTCACGCGTGGAACAGCAGTCGGTACCATTCGAGGTTCCGCCAGCGGTATCCTCAGAGCGGAACGGCTCGTCTTGAATTTTTTAGGCAGACTATCGGGAGTTGCTACGCTTACCAAACGGTACGTCGAAACGATTCACGGAACACAAACATGCATTTACGATACACGAAAGACCACGCCCGGCTGGAGACGATTGGAAAAATATGCCGTCGCTTGCGGCGGTGGAAAAAATCACCGCACCGGTCTTTACGATGCCGTTCTCATCAAGGACAACCATTTGGCATTGGGTCGGCAGGGAGAATATCCGTTTTCTCCGGCGGAGGCAGTCATTCGAGCAAAGGAAATCTTACGGCAACGGTTCAAAGAATTGCCGATTATCGAAATCGAAGTCGATACATTGGATCAGTTACGGGAAGTGTTACCGACCGAACCGAACATTGTATTGCTGGACAATATGATTCCGCCGCAGATTGCGGAAGCCATTCAAATTCGGAACTCGGTCAAGCCGAATGTGCAGTTGGAAGCGTCCGGCGGGATCACTTTGGAGACGCTTCGAGCGGTTGCGGAAACCGGTGTGGATCGAATCAGCGTTGGCGCATTGACGCACTCCGCCGTATCGCTGGACTTCGGACTCGATTGGGAATCGTAAGATGCCTTGCTGATGTGATTGACTTTCTCAATCTGCAGTTCGTTGCGAAAGGAAATCCGTCAACCTTTCCGCATCGCTAAAATCGGGAATGATCATTGATGCACCGGCTTCGAGAAGTCTCATTCGCTTCTGTTGATTGACCCCCTGCCGCCGCACTTCGTCGGTTGCCACGCCAACGGCATAACCGCCGATATCGGCGACCAATTCGATTTCCACGAAACCGTCGCCGAACGAAACGAGTTCCGCTCCGGTAAGATTATTTTCTTTCACGATTTGCTTGATAACCGTTTCTTTGGAACAGGCGGTCTCATTGTCCCTCGCACCGTAAATATGTTTGCCGAAATACCGATCCAGTCCCAAAAGTTTTGCCTCTGTGAGTACATCCGGTTCGTCAGTCCCGCTTGCTAAATACAGGTTCCATCCTGTTTTTTGGAGCAGTTCCAAGAGGCGGATGCTTCCCGGCACCAAATATTTTTGCGGATCGCCGCCGTTGCGTAAGTCTTCAAGCCGATTTTCGATACGGTCTCCCAAACGGCGAAGATATTCCACTTTGTAAACACCGGGGTCGGTTGGAGTTCCGCCGCGCTGCACGACTTCTTCGTCGAGTTTAATACACTGAAAGATGGTTTGCTTACCGGTCAGGCGCCCCACGAACGTTGTTACGATTTCCTCGATGGTTTTCGCCTCTTCCGCTTTCGGTGTTTGCCGCAAAACATCAATGAAGTACGGTATCATGATTTCTTGCCAACCTTCACGTATAAGACTGAGCGTACCATCGAAGTCGAATAACGCATAACGGAAAGCAGCGTCGGGAGCAGGAGGGGTGATAATTTCCATACGGGGAATTTTATCATAAAAGATGTGCTGGCACAGTCCCCGACTCTCTGTTGCTAGGCGAGCGTTAATGATTGACGATTCTTCAATCAGGATTGAGAACTCGCATCAATTCTTGGTGCAACTTCTCGTTTGCAACGGCGCAGATCGGTGCGGGCTCGCTCAAAAAATCAATGGGGGAACCATTCGGTTTTGTAACGATGCCCCCCGCCTCGTTAACGAGAATAATTCCCGCCGCAACGTCCCACGGGTGGCATGTAAAAGCCCAAGTTGCATCGAAACGCCCCGCCGCAACGTATGCCAAGTTCAGTACCGTCGAACCCGTCCGGCGAACGGACTGACTATGCGGTATCGTATTCAAAAAAGCGACCAAATCCGGCGAATGATGCTCCACTGCCGTAGGAAAACTGACGGCGACCAACGACTCTCCCAACGTTTGCCAACGACTCGTGTGAATCTGCTTGCCATTCAAAAACGCCCCTTGCCCTTGTGCGGCGGAGAAAAATTCTTCGGTCATCGGATTGTAAAACACGCCACAGAGAACTTCCGTGCCTTGTGCCAAAGCAACCGAAGGACCAAAAAGCGGGACTCCGTGAACGTAATTCGTCGTGCCGTCCAGCGGATCAACGATCCAGCAAAATTCGGATTCACCGGTCTGACTCGACTGCGTGAGATTTCCTTCTTCACCGAGGAAGCGGTGGTTGGGAAACGCTCCGATGACAATCGACTCGATCATTTTTTGAGCGGCAATATCCGCCTCGGTAACGAGGTCGGAGGGATTTTTCTTGTGCCGAACACTGGTCGTGCCGAGCATATCCCGAATAATTTTTCCTGCCGACCGAGCAGCCTCTTCACAAACGGAAAGATAAGACATTAGCATATCGGGAATTCTAACATGGTTCGAAAAACTTTCGAGGGCATGCCAGTACTCTCACTCTGCGAGTGAAAAGTGCATTGAAAGTATTGTATTTCAACACATCGCTGGTCACAGCCGATGAATTGAAGGAGTCATCGACCGAAAAAATCATCATTGTTGCACAGGGACAGCAAGGGGTGGGTGACTTCGTTATCAGCGGTTGGTAGAAAAAGATGCAATCCGCGAGGATTGCACATGATCCAAAATTGAACGATTAGATTAACGCCATAATACTTCTCATTTTGGCGCAAGGGTACAGACAACCTGCCGATGTGCGCCTTTGGGCGGTGTTTCGATTTTGCCGACATCGTCCAGCAATTCGATCATTCGGTACAGGACTCTTGACCCCTCTTCGACATGGGCGTTTTCACGTCCCTTGAATTTGACGACGATTTGTACTCGGTCCTTGTTTTCCAGAAATTCTCTGGCTTTTCCGACTTTCACCATGAGATCATGTTCGCCGGTTTTTGGATGTAGCCAGACTTCTTTCAGTTTCGACTGGTGAACGTGATGCTGACTCAACCGTTTTTTCTGCTGATAACGGTATTTGCCGTAATCCATAATTCGGCATACGGGGGGCTTACTGTCGGCAGCGACTTCAACAAGATCGAGTCCCGCTTGTCTTGCTTTATCGAGAGCATCGGCAGTGCTCATCACACCCAGTTGTTCCCCTTCTTCGGTGATCACGCGAACTTGGGGAACACGAATCCTTTCGTTGACTCGTTGCCTATTTTTATCTCTGTTGTCTCTTGGTGCTTCTGGTCTCCTTAATGCCATAATGAATGGGGGCTAATGTTCGATCCTTTTGTTGCCCGGAATCACTCCAAACAGCAACCCCGTATTCTAGCATTTTTATAGCCTTTTAGTAGTGGGGATGCCCATGCGTCAAAAACCGAAAAACGGGGCAACACAGAGACTATTGTACCGCTCCACCCATTTTGTTACAATGTCATGTAGAACTTCTCTTTTATCCCAAAGAGGTCAATATGACTCGGTTTTGGCAGTGTACCCTTGCGGTTTTGTTCTTGTGCCCTCCGATGCAAATTGCGGAAGCAGCGGAAACACCGAACATCATCGTGATATTCGTCGACGACATGGGTTACGGCGACATCGGACCCTTCGGCGGTGACATTCCCACCCCTAGTCTCGATCAACTTTCCGCCGAAGGACGACGCTTCACGAACTTCACCGTCTCCTCTGCCGTTTGCTCTGCTTCTCGTGCCGCTCTGATGACCGGTTGCTATCACCGGCGAGTCGGAATCAGCGGAGCATTAGGACCGGGAGCGAACATCGGGTTGCATCCCGAAGAAGAAACAATCGCCGACATCTGCAAGAAAAAGGATTACGCAACCGCCTGTTTCGGAAAATGGCACCTCGGTAGCCACACGGAATTCCTGCCGCTCAATCAAGGATTCGACGAATACTTCGGGTTACCGTACTCCAACGATATGTGGCCCTTTCACCCCGATGGCAATCAACGGGCAAACTATCCGCCACTCCGGTTGATCGAAGGTTCGACGTGGCAAGACGAAATCGTAACAGGGGAGCGGCAGAAAAAATTAACGACTTGGTACACCGAGCGGGCGATTAAATTCATCGAAACGAACAAGGATAAGCCGTTTTTCCTTTATCTTCCACACACGATGGTTCACGTTCCGCTTTACGTCAGCGATAAGTTCGATGGCAAGAGCGGCAAAGGACTTTTCGGTGATGTCGTCATGGAAATCGACTGGTCGGTCGGTGAAATCATGAATACGCTCCGGCGATTGAATCTGGACAAAAATACGTTGGTCATTTTCACATCGGATAATGGTCCCTGGCTCTCCTACGGTAACCACGCTGGTAGTGCAGGACCGCTCCGGGAAGGCAAAGGCACTTCGTTTGAGGGGGGAGTTCGAGAACCGACGATTTTTTGGTTGCCCGGCTTGATACCGGCAAACAGCACGTGCGATCAGTTGGCATCGACGATTGACATTTTGCCGACCGTTGCTCACATGATCGGTGCTCCGCTTCCTGAAAAGAAGATTGACGGTAAGGACATTCGTCCGCTGATGTTCGGCGAGCCGAATGCCAAGTCGCCGCACAATGCTTTTGCGATTTATTACGAGCGGCAACTCCAAGCGGTGCGGGATAACCAGTGGAAATTGGTGTTGCCGCATCGGTATCGAACAATGGAAGGTCAGGAGCCGGGCAAAGACGGCATACCGGGACAGTACGCTCAACGGCAATCGCCGCTTGCCTTGTACGATTTGACGAACGACATTGGCGAGGCAACAGATGTGAGTGCGGAACACCCAGAGATCGTCAAACGATTGCAAGCCGCCGCTGATGCGATCCGTGCCGATCTCGGCGACGGCAATACGATGGGACCCGGTGTTCGAATAGCACCGAGAATTGAGGACTTACGCAAAAATTAAGTCGGCGGACTTGCGTCTGCCGCTCTTGCGTATTCGTTCCCTACCCCTTTGGGGAGGTACTTTTATGTGCGGATTCCCCCGCTTGAGATTTGGTTGCAATATCGTGATGTCGCAATCCCGGAGGCTCCAAGTATGCCATGTCAGATAAAACAGCCCAAAGTCGAAACTCCGAACTCTGCCGATTTTTGTTAATCTTTGCGGATTATATCAATTTTTCCGTTTTTTATGCCGATAGGGAAGGATAGCGGAAATACCTAAAAATCCGCCGATTTCCGATCAACATCCCCCCATCGCCATGAATTGCGACGGAAAAATCAACACCGCCCAAGCCGCACTGCTCCAAAGAGACTTTGAATACTCCGAACGACTCTATCGGGAAGTGCTGGAAAAAGAACCGGAAAACCTCTGCGCTCTCGACGGACTTGCTGTCCTACTCTGTCAATACGGCGAGACCGAACAAGGAGTCTCCCTCTTCACAGAAGCCCTCTCTCTTTTGCGGAAGGAATCTCGACCGAATCCCCATTGGGAATCTTCGATCCTATTTCATCTTGGTCTTTCCTATCGCACTCTCGGACTCCGCTCCGAAGCCCTCCAAGTCCTGACCGAAGCGGCAGCACTCACGCCGCATGAACCCGACTTGCTCCTCAATCTCGGTCAAGTTCAATTCGAGTTGGAACAATACGAACCTGCGGCAAAGCAGTTTCGGCAACTCAGCGTCCTCCAGCCGAACAACGCTTCGGTTTGGCTTACGCTCGGCTTTATTTTGGAAAATCTGAATCAACACGATGAAGCCGCAGAAGTCCTTCGGACTGCCGAATCACTTGATTCTGCTTCGCCGGAAATCTGCCTCTATCTTGCCGAATCGCTACGGAAAGCCGAACGATACGGCGAATCGCTCCCCCATTATCAACGGATGTTGCAGGTTGCCGCCGAATATCCGCAAGCCGTTCACGGTTACGGAAAATCGCTCCTCGCCCTCGGCAACCTCGAACAAGGCTGGGAAGCGATGGAGTTCCGATTCGTCAGCACAATTGGAAATTGGGAACGGCATGAATTGCCGAATTGGACTCCCGAAACGAACGGAGCCGTTTCCCGTGTTTTGGCATACTCCGAAGAGAGCATCGGAGCGGACTTGATGTTCGCCTCCTGCTTGCCCGACCTAATCAACAGCGTCGATCGCTGCGTCGTTGAGTGTGAAGCATCGTTGCACACGCTCTTTCGCCGTTCATTTCCCCGTGCAGACTTTGTTCCGCTTGCCGACGACTATGTTCGTCCCGCCGGCAATCCCTGGGACATTTCGCTTGACGCTCAAATTGCCTTCGGCAGTTTGCCCCGATATTTCCGCCGGAGCACCGACGATTTTCCGTTGCGAAAGGCGTATCTCGTTCCCGACAGAGAACAAGTTTCGGATTGGTCGAATCGGCTTGCCGGTCTGGGGGATGCCAAAAAAATCGGTATCCTTTGGAACGGAATTTGGACAGCCGAAACGCCGCAGCAAACATCGTTGCCCTTACCGGAATTGCGGAACTTGATGTTCCATCATCGGGCATCTTGGATTTGCTTGCAACATGGTTCGCACCAAAACGACATGAATCAACCACGCGGACTCGGCAACGTTAGTCCACGCATTTTTTCCGAAGCGTTCCGATACGATCTCGACGCAATGGCAGCATTGCTGACGGCTCTCGATTTGGTGATTACTCCGCCCGGCTATGTTGCGCATTTAGCCGGTGCGCTCGGCGTGCGAACTTGGTTGCTGGTTCCCGAATGTGCGGACTGGCGGCACTCGATTGACGTGGGCTCCCAATGCCGATGCGTTTGGCATCCGACGGTCAAAATGTACCGGCAGGCAAAAGGGGAAAGTTGGCAACACTTTTTCGCAACCCTTGAAAACGACCTTACAAAATTCCTAACGACATACCGACCGCCGGAAGAAATACCGGCAACATTGGCTTTCCCCAAACAGACACCGATTGTATTACCTAGATCGGCATGATTGAGTTGCTTACTCCAAAACAGGTTCGTTGCGAACACTGCGGATTCGAATTCGTAATTACCGGATTCGGCAGTGCGGCGAAAATTGTTTGTCTTGCCTGCGGTAAAGAAACAACGTTGTCCATACCGAAATTAGCACCATGTTTAGCCGGGGACAAACCGGAGTTGCCTGCCCCTGCATCGAAATCAGCAACAGAGACTCTGTTGTGTTCGGTCGAGCAGTGCCCGTTGCTCACCGGCAGCGAGTTGGGCAGTGCCGTTGCCAAACAGGTCAGATTGCATCTCTACAAACAAGCCCGACAGCGGCGAACCATTTTGGCTTGGACAGTAACGCTTCAAGTGTGCGTATTGCTCGGGGTGATTCTGTTTGTTGTGAAGTCGTTTCTGATTCCTGAAAGAGAATCGACCGCCTCGCAGGTTGCCCAAATGATCGACAAATCGGGAGAGCCGATTGTCGAATGGTTGCCGGAACTCGTCGAACCGTTGCCTGCTGTACCGAAAGTCAGGACGGCACACAACAACGATCTGTCCTCAGCGGTCACCGACCCGGAGTATGCGGAAACTCCGCTTGAAACGGTTCACCAAATGTTTCCGCCGCCGGTCTTTGAAACAACGATGTTCGACCTGCCAACTTCTTCGCATAATACGTTGACGGAAACTCCCAATTCTTTTCCTGACCCTCTGCCGCAACCGGAGTTGACAACGCTCGAAACGGCAAACCGATTAATGGAAACGGCAAAAACAACGTTGGCAACCGACCCGAAAGAGAGTATTCGGCAAACAATGCATGCCGCTCAGATTTACGAAGAACTGGGAGAAGCGTATCCCGATTCGCTCTACTGGATCATGGGCAATGCCTTTGCGTCGCAATCGTGGGGAGAACCGCTCTTGGAATCGTCCCCCGTCGTCGAAACGATGACATTGAGCGCGGATAACCGGTACCTTCTTGCCCAGTTGCAGGACAAGTCCGTTTGGCTTTGGGATTTGCAAAGTCCAGAGAACGAACGGGGAGGCTATCTTCTCGATCAAGGAACGGCAGAGTACGTGAAATTTGTCTTTTCGCCGGACTTACATTGGATTATCGGCGGACAAAAAAACGGCACAATTCGGATTTGGGATATGTACCGCGAAAATCCGGGAAGTACACTTAACACGTTTGTCGAACGTGTTCCTGACTTGCAGGATTTGCAAATTTCGCCAAACGGACAATGGCTTGCCGCTTTTGGGAATGCTCCGCAGAAAGATCCGATCACGGGAATTCCGCTATCGGATCAAGCGATTCGGCAAATTGATTATCGACCAGATCGTTCGGATGCGTTGCCGCATACGGCACTGCTTTGGAATTTACGTAAAATGGAAACCAGCGTGATCCCGATGGCAACGCCAGTTCCGTTGATGTCGGAGCCGATCCAGATTATCCGGTTCAGTCCGAATTCCGACCGACTGGCAATCGCTTGTCGGGATTCCATCGTTCGGATTTATGATTTAGAAGCACGAGGAGTCAGCGAAGAGCCTTTTATGTTGCGAGGACATCAACTGAACATTACGCAGGTTGTCTTTTCACCCTGCGGACAATGGATGGCGACGGGCGGACAGGACAATACAGTACGTCTTTGGAATTTGACGAGTTCCAAGTCGGCACCGGAATCCGTAACTCTGAACGGACACACCGGGTGGATTAGTGCGCTGACAATCGATCAGACGGGAGAGTACGTCTTTTCGGGAAGTTACGACCGAACGATTCGGATTTGGCACGTCAAACACAGCCGAATTTCCACGTCTCAACCGATTGTCTTGAGAACGAATTTAGGTGTGCCGGAGTCGTTGGCGATCACTCAGGACAGCGACAAGATGATTGTCTTGGGAAACGAAGGAGGTTTGGGAATCTATCATTTGCCCTCTTTGTTAGAGGATAATCCTGAAGACTATTACAGGGCGGTAACATTCCGCAACAGCAAATTGTCGATTTCCAAGAATCTGGTTACAACGGATAATCAACTCTTGATTTTCAGTTACGAACATTTATCGGATCCGCAGAATAACGGCATTCGTCTTTGGGCGTTACAAGAACTGCCGTCTGTACAGTAAAAATATGCCTCTCTACCAGAATCTATGGGTAAATATTGGTTCTGGCAGTCTTCCGAGAGCGTGAAATAAAGCGATTTTCAGCGATTCGTCCGACGAAAAACCATAGCCTTTTCTCACCGTCAATTTCAC
>Ga0082212_10009323_pt1 | contig 12665 bp, 7 predicted proteins | sample TergutNt197P3_FD_71548 | JGI IMG/M metagenome (GOLD analysis project Ga0082212, IMG submission 71548) | Neocapritermes taracua P3 segment gut microbial communities from Petit-Saut dam, French Guiana - Nt197 P3 | ecosystem: Host-associated > Arthropoda: Insects > Digestive system > Gut ... | reverse complement strand
TGAAAGGTGAACGCGTCGCTCAGGCCTTGGGTAAATCCGTCGGGGGCATCGGCCTTGTCATTTGCATGGCCGCGATCATCGGCGTATGCATGATGCGCAGCGGGGCGGCGGAAAAAATCGTCATTTCATTTTGCCGCTTTTTCGGCGAAAAACGTTTCCCGCTGGCCTTGGGGGCGAGCGGTTTCACGCTTTCCATTCCGGTGTTTTACGATACGGTCTTTTTCCTGCTCATTCCGCTGGCACGTTCGTTTTACAAGCGGATGCGGAAAAATTACATACTCTGCCTGATGGCCATTTGTGCCGGTGCGATGATTACGCACACGATGATTCCTCCGACGCCCGGCCCACTGGCTATTGCGGCAAATCTCGACATTGAAGTCGGGCACATGATCCTGATCGGCCTGATCGTTGGTGCGTTGATCTTTCCTTTCGCGATTGGCGCAGCCAACTTGATCAACTGGTACATGCCGAATCCCGAAATCCATTTTCCCACGACGGAAACCGACGACCTGACGAAAGAAGAGCAGCTCACGCTCGAACAGCGAGAAAAGCAACTGCCCACACTGGGTTGGTCGATACTCCCCATCGTGCTGCCGGTCGTTCTTATCGCGGCAAATTCGTTTACCAACATGGCGTACAAGTCCGTCGTGAAGATCGAACAGCAAGCCGAAGTGCTCAACGCGATGGACGGTGTCAGGGCGGAGGTCACCGAGGACAACCGGCTCGCTGTCGCGGTCGAGTCTGCGGAATTCCAAGCCGTCATCACGCCGAATAACATGGTAAATCCCAAAGCCGTTGTGCCTCCTCCCGTACCGGGTTGGGTCAACGTCGTCCGGGTCATCGGCAGTAAGGAAATCGCCATGATGCTGGCCGCCGTGTTGGCGTTGCTCGTTTATTATCGGCAGAACGTCGCAACAATAGCGGAAATCCAAAAAGACATTGAAACGGCTCTGCTTGATGCCGGCATGATTATTTTGATCACGGCGGCGGGCGGTGCGTTTGGTTACATGCTACAAGATGCCGGTATCGGCGACACGGTCAAAGCGATGTTCCAAAGCGGGTCAGGCGTTTCCGGCATATCCGTGCTGATCGCCGCGTTTTGTCTCGCCTCGGTTTTCAAGCTTTCGCTTGGGTCAAGTACGACGGCCATGCTCACCGCCTCGTCGATCATCGGCCCCATGAAACTGACCACCGAAACGCTGGGATTCAATCTTGTCTATCTCGGCCTGGCGATCAGTGCCGGTTCGCTCGTGACTTCCTGGATGAACGACAGCGGTTTCTGGCTGACCAGCCGCATGGGTGGCCTGAGCGAAACAGATACACTCAAATCGATCACCGTCATGCACATCGTCGTCGGTTGCAGCGGTTTTGTTATCATCCTGTTCCTCTCGCAACTGATGCCGCTCAATCACTTTTGAACGTGAATCGTGAAAAATTATCTTTACAACTGGTGGTCACGTCCGGCGGGTTGTCGCGAAGTGCTGAAAATAGCGATCCCGATGATCATTTCGTCGGGAGCTTGGGCGATTATGACTTTCGCCGACCGCGTCATGCTCACCTGGTATAGCGAGAACACCGCAGCGATGTTCGCCGACTCGGCAAACAGTTCCGCCGCATCGGTCGGTTCCGCAACCGCCGCAGCGGCGGCGGCCGGTTCGTTGGTCTTCGTTGTCACCGCGCTGCCGTTCGGAATTGTCATGCTGGTCACGACCTTTGTGGCCCAATATTTCGGTGCCGGAAAGCATCACCGTATCGGCCCGATCGTTTGGCAGGGCATCATTTTCAGTTTGGCCGTCGCGCCGTTCTACCTTTTGGCAAAACCCCTCTTCATGGCCGTGTTCCACGGGTTGGGACACGATCCGGTTCTGATTGTTCTCGAAGAACGCTACCTGCACTATGCGCTCTTTGGCGTCGGTGCCCAAGTCGGCGGCGAAGCTGCGTCCGCGTTTTTCATCGGACGCGGGAAAACGCAAACGGTCATGGCCGTCAATGTCACCGGCATTTCATTGAATATATGGCTCAATTACCTGCTGATTTTCGGCAAATGGGGACTGCCGGAAATGGGCGTCGGCGGCGCGGCACTCGCAACAACCTTATGTACCTGGTTGCGTTTTCTTAACTTCTTTACGCTCATTTTCGTTGCGTCCGGCAAAAGCGACCCCTTTGGGTTCGTGTCCGGTTGCCGATTTGATTTGTCGCTCATGCTCCGGCTTTTGCGTTTTGGACTGCCGAGCGGTCTTGAGTTTTTCCTGGAAAATGCAGGCTTCGGCGCGTTCATCCTGCTCATGGGAACCATCAGTGCCCAGGCCATGGCCGCCACTTCTATCGCATTCAGCCTCAATGCTCTGTCGTTTTTGCCGCTAATCGGAATGGGCATCGCGGTCATGAGCATCGTCGGACGCTATCTCGGCGAAAACAAACCGGAACTGGCCCAACGCGCAACGCTGACCGCATTAACGCTCGGCACGATCACGAATGTCTTTTTCGTGATACTCTACGTGTTTTTTCCCGATCAGCTCTTGTATGCGTTTTTGAAATTCGGCGATCCGGTCGAATTCGCCCCGATGCGCGACATGGCGGTTATGATTCTGCGGTTCATCGCGATTTACCTGCTCTTTGACGGAGTCAATATTATTTTCATGTCGGCCATCAAAGGCGCGGGCGACACGATGTTCTTGCTTCTCGTCACATTGGTCATGTCGCCGATGCTGCCGATTGCCTGTGCCATTGTCCTGGCGTGCGGTTTCGGGCTGTTTACCTGCTGGTTCATCGTGACGATTTGGATTTGCGTCTTTGCCGCATGTTTCTGTGTGCGTTTTTGGCAAGGCAAATGGAAAACCAAGCGTGTCATTGAACAGGATTTTATTCAAGAGAGTTAGCTCTAGAACTCTACCGGTGTTTTACCTTCGGACTGAAAAACGGAAATATTGATTGACTTTTGAAAAATAACAATTACAATTATCTTTTAGGGGGAAGGGAGAGTTAGGATAATTGCATTGATGATCATTTTGCAGCAAGACAAGCATGTTTCAACAATCTCGTAGCGAGAATCAAAATTTAACGTGTGGCAGGTTCATGTCCTGTTACGCTCTTGCTCTCATTGTCTTCGCTTTTGTCGCTATCCCCGCATTGCATGGTTACTGGCATTCTGACTCTACTTCCGTGTCACGACTTGATCAGGACGGCTTATGCTTCCTGTGTAAATTTGTTCAACTGACGGTTCCTTTGATCACAACGCCAGACTTGTTCGTTTTGCAAACGGACACTGTTTTCCAATTCTCTTTTGTTGCCTCTATTCCATTGGTTGCCGATGCAATCGCTCTTCCGTCGTGCCGTGCACCGCCGGTGTTCTAGTGTGACGCAATTTTGCAAGTAGTCTGATGCAAGTAGCCCATTGTTGTATTCCGCAGTTGCATTCCGCTAGGAATGCATCTCTCGGTAGAAACAAGTCGCCCATATAACCAATCGCATTCCGGAATGCGTACCTGGGTAGAACCGAAAGATGCATCCCTACGGGATGCAAACATCCAACACAAACGTTTTTTCGGAGCAACACAATGAATTTTTGGTCGCGAGTTCAATACCTCATCTGTTTGGCGGCGGTGATTGGCGTGCTGATTTATCTGGCAATGCAGGGGAGTATGCCGTCGGTCGGTCTTCCCGCCGATGTTGACCGCGAAGCGGCGGTGCGGGTCGTTGCGGCAAAGCAGATTGCCATTTTGCCCGATTCCCCTTTGGCATATAAGCTGCTGATTTCAAAAGCCGAAACGACCGAGATCACCTCGCCGCTCGTGACCGTCACCGGTGTAGTGGCGGCCAGCCTCAGACCCGGTAACGGAAAGGGCAGTGATTATTGGCAGTTTCATTCGCCGGAGCTATTGACCGCCTACACCGATTGGCAAAAGGCCGTCATTGACGTCGCGTTTTTTGAAGAGCAACGCGATGACACCAGGCAACTGGTCGAAGCCCAGGTCGAGGCCGCGCAAAAGCTGGTCGAGCAGATGCAGAAGCTGGTGGCCATCGGAACCGATACGGAAAAAGATTTGGCCGAAGCTCGTGCGGCTATGATCGAGGTGCAAATTCAGGGACGCAAGGACATTCACGAGGCCGAAACCGCCGTCCGCATGGCGAAACAAGAGGAGGCCACGCTTGCCCGGCAGTTGGAACAGGCCGGGCTTGACCCGACGCTGCTCGCGTCCGCCGAGAGCGATATGGACATCATCATTGCCGACGTGCCGGAAAGCTGGGTCGGACGAATCGCCATCGGACAGGCTTGCGAGGCCGGGTTTCTCAGTCTGCCGGATCAGGAGTTCGGCGGAAACGTACATGCGATTGTCCCCGTTCTGTCGGCGGAGCGGCGGTCGCTTCGCGTGCTCTTGTCGATTCACGACCCTGACGACAAACTGCGGCCCGGCATGTTCGCGGAAATCGGCATCGGCACCGACCCGCGCGAAGCTTTGACCGTTCACGCCGACGCGATCATTCACATCGGACGCAGCGATTACGTGCTCGTCCGGGAATCGGAATCGCAAACGCAATGGCGCGTGACCGAAGTCCAAGTCGGCGAACTGCGCGACATGCCCACCGGAAGCACCGCCGTTGAAATCCTCACCGGCCTTCACAACGGCGAACAAGTCGCCGCCCACGGGGCTATTTTACTCAAACCGACTATGATGAAAGCACTTCAAGTGGTAAAATAGTTGATCGTGGTTTTATAACATACAGACGTTTCAGTGTAGCAAAAAAAGGATTAAGAATGCACAAATTGACCATAGAAACAATGTTGAAAGAAGCAAAAACGTTTTGCTCGGATGAAAGTGCGTTTGCCAATCCGGAATTGTTTGGCGTTACCGACGGCAAGGCCGTGGGGACTTATGTGGAACATAAGTTTCAGGAATGGCTAAAACAAAAATACGAGGTAACCGTCGGTAGCTCGGCCAAAGGAATTGATTTTCCTTCGGAAGAAATCAACACTGATGTCAAAGTCACATCGATCAAGCAACCGCAATCTTCCTGCCCGTTTCGAACTGCCGAGCAAAAGATATTCGGTTTGGGATATAACTTGCTTTTATTCGTTTATGATAAAACCGATTCGCCCGCGACTAAAACTTCGCAACTGGTATTTGTCAATTGTACTTTCATTGAAAAAGATCGTACCGCCGATTATCAAACTACCAAATCGCTTATCAATCTGATTCAAAATGATGCGACGGAAGAGGAGGTGATTGCTTACCTGAACGACAGGAATCTGCCGATAGATGAAATCGGGTTGGCCAAAATTGCGAAAAAGATTTTGAGTAGCCCGCCTCGTCAGGGTTACTTGACCATCTCGAATGCACTTCAATGGCGATTGCAATACGGACGAATCGTTGACTTGAAAGAATCCGTCAATGGAATCACACCCATCGTTGGAAAGGACTGACCAAATGACCCATCGTGTGAACGACATTCGCGACAAAACCGAGTTTGGTGATTTTCAAACGCCGCTTGAATTGGCTCGACGGATTTGTCTTTGGCTCGAAGCGAAAGGCGTTTGTCCCGATGTTCTCGTTGAGCCGACGTTCGGGCAGGGACATTTTCTTCTCGCCGCATTGGAAACGTTTCCTTCGATCAAACACGTTTATGGCGTTGAAATTTACGAACGCTATTTCGAGGAAACGCAACAAAAAATCAAGCGTTTTCAATACGATCACGAGCGACAAATTCAGCTTTATTGCGAGGACGTATTCCGGTTTTCCTTTTCCAACATCGCCAAGCAACATGTGGAAGAATTTATCCTGGTGCTGGGCAATCCGCCGTGGGTGACGAATTCCTGGCTGGGCGGCAAAGGCTCGGACAACGTGCCTCACAAATCCAACTTGAAAAACGTCAAGGGAATTGAAGCGTTGACCGGAAAAGGCAATTTCGACATCGGTGAATCGATAACTTTTTCCATGTTGAAATCATTTGCCGAGTCAAAAGGTTGCTTTGCCTTTCTGATTAAAAACAACGTTGTGAAAAATATCGTCCACGCCCAGCGGCAATTCCGATTTCCCATCGCACAAATGGAACGGGTTTACATTGATTCCAAAAAGGAATTCAATGTCGCTGTCGATGCAAGTTTGTTTTTCACGAAGTTTCGGGAACAACCGGCATCGGAATGTTCCGTCGCGGATTCGTTTGATGAACCCGCGAAATCCCGATTCGGCTGGTATGGCGAAAAGTTTGTCGCCGACATCGAAAAGTACAAACAATCCGCATTGTTTGACGGTAAAAGTCCTGAAGTTTGGCGTCAAGGAATCAAACACGATTGTTCCAAAGTGATGGAGTTGACCATCGAGAACGGCATTTTTCGCAACGGATTTGACGAAACTGTTGCGATTGAAAATGACCTTGTTTTCCCGTTGCTGAAAAGTTCCGACCTCAAGGAGCCGATTGTTGAAAAAACGCGAAAATTCGTGTTGGTGCCTCAAACGCATATCGGTCAGGAAACGGATTTCATCGCAAGGGAATATCCCCAAATGGCGGCTTATTTGAACAAACACAAGGAATTGTTTGAGCGGCGTCAATCCTCCATTTATCGCGACAAGCCTCCGTTTTCGATTTTTGGAATCGGCGATTATTCCTTCAAGCCGTACAAAATCGCAATCTCCGGTTTATATAAGCAGACGCTGTTTTCGCTTGTTGTGCCCCACAAGGGAAAACCGGTCATGCTGGACGACACCTGTTATTTGCTGGGATTCGATTCCCCGGCTGAGGCCGCGTGTGTTCATTATTTATTGAATCACGAAAAAATGCAGGGCTTATTGAATTCCCTTGTCTTTTGGGAGGGGAAAAGAGTGATCACCAAAGACCTTTTAATGCGTCTCGACTACGGCAAACTCATTCCAGGTATCCGCGAAATCCCTTTGCCGTCGAATTCAATCTATCATGGTATCGCGCATCATCAGGCCATTTTGGAAGCGTTTTCCATGTTGCGATCCCATACTTTTCAGAAAAAGAAACAAATACTGCTGTTTGACTAAGAACGGCCTGCACAACGGCGAACAAGTCGCCGCTCACGGGGCTATTTTGTTGAAACCGTCTATGATAAAATCGTTGAAGGTGAAAACAGAGCCGCAATCGTAAGATTGCGCAACTAGCCGACAATCGTAAACTACATATCGTTCCGTGTCCCGAGTAGATTGGAACGATCATCCGGGGTAAATGATTAAGAATACTACACGCATGAAAAAATTTGAAATCATCAAGACACAATTGGCCAAATCACTGGGCGTTCCCTATTATGTTGACGGCCAATGTGCATTATTTTGCGTTGATACATTGGAATCACAACATTTGTTGACTTCGGGAATGTTTGACTTGGTCATCACAAGTCCCCCGTACAACATTGGAAAAGAATATGAAAGCACCATGCCGGTTGACGATTACGTCCAATGGACGAATGGCTGGGTCAGCGAAACCTGCCGATTGATTGCCGAACATGGATCACTGCTTTTGAACCTGGGTTACGTTTCCGTTGAGACCAAAGGGCGAGCCGTTCCGTTACCTTACTTGTTATGGGATCAAATTCCCCTGTTCCTCAATCAGGAAATCGTTTGGAATTATTCCGCAGGAGTGGCCTGCAAAAATTACCTGAGTCCCCGCAATGAAAAAATACTGTGGTACGTGAAAGATAAAGAGAATTACGTTTTCAATCTTGATGCAATAAGAGACCCGAATGTCAAATATCCGAATTCAAAACGGCACGGCAAACCGAGAGTGAATACGCTTGGTAAAAATCCGTCGGATGTCTGGGAAATTGCCAAAGTCACCACGGGAGCAGGACGGTCATCCGTCGAGCGGACGGCACATCCGTGTCAGTTTCCGACGGATTTGATCGACAGATTGGTGCTGGGGTTTTCGCACGAAGGCGGTATCGTTTTCGATCCTTTTGTCGGTTCAGGGACAACCATTGAGTCATGCATCAGGCACAACCGATATTGTGTCGGGTTTGAAATACGAGAGGATTATTGCGATATTGCCGTTGACCGAATCAAAGAGTACCGCAAACAATCGGCGCAAATGTTATTCATCAAGGAGGAACGGCAATATGTCAAAGGATAAACATGACGCGTCTCCATATATCAATGCCGATGTGCGGAATTGGCGTCAGATTACGGAGAAACTGGTCAAGAAGCATCCGTTATTGCCGATGATTGTGGACTTGTGCCTCAAATCCTGGCAGAGCATACTGAATGGGAAGATCAACACCTATCTCAACATGAAGATCAGTGAAATGAGTATTTCCCCGCAAGCCACGGGAGCATTGTTGCATGACGTCATTCCGGCTTATATCGCCAAAAATGTGCCGGGGTTCAGAAAAGGGGAAGGCAAAGAGAAAGATATTGTGTGTGAAAGCGACGACTACTTTTCCCTGGAACTTAAAACATCGTCTCAAAAAACAATTTATGGGAACCGCAGTTACGCAAAATCGGCAGTAACATCACAGAGGGGAAAATCGAAAGCCGGGTATTATCTGGCGATCAATTTTGAGAAGATGGCTTCGGCAAATCCTCGCATCATTCGTATTCAGTTTGGCTGGTTGGATCATTCGGACTGGGTGGGACAACGGAGTGAAACCGGCCAGCAGGCATCGCTGACCAAAGAGGCGAGAGAAAATAAATTACTCACGCTCTACGACGCAGACTGATACACTGCACAAAAATCTGTTTTTGTAGTTTTTTAACCATGAATAACGCAATAGTAAACAAATGAGTCTTTGGAAAATAGCCTGGCGGAGTATCGAGCATCGCTCGTTGGCGTCGATTTTAACGGCACTGTCGATGGCACTGGGGGTTGCCCTGGTCGTGACGGTTTTGGTCATTCACGGGGTGATCAGCAAAACGTTTCAACGCAGTACGCAAGGGTACAGCCTGCTGATCGGTCCGAAAGGCAGCAAGCTGGAACTGGTGTTCAGTACGTCGTTTTACATCTCCGTGCCGGAAGCGACGATTCCGCTTCAATTGTATCACGACATCGAATCCAAAAAGTTGTTTCCGACGCAAATCGAGAAGGCCATTCCGGTTGCCATCAGCGAGCCTTACGAGGGGGCACCGGTCATCGCCACGTATGCCAAGTATTTTACGGCTCTGAAACACGGCAACAACGAAGATTATCAGTTTCGGGACGGCGAGAACTTCAAGGATTCGGACACTTACGGCGCGGTCATCGGTTCGGTTGCGGCCAAAAAACTCAAACTGAAAGTCGGCGACACGTTTTATCCGCAAATCGGTTCGGGGGCTCGCGCCAAATCGGTCGAACCGACACTATTTACAATCCGGGGTATCCTCAAACCGACCGGCACGTCCAACGATCAGGCGATTTTCATCAACCTGGAAGGGTTTTACGATCTGGTGGATAAATCGCAGAGTATTATTGACAAGGCACAAAGAACACGTGAACGGGAGATTTCGGCCATTCTTGTCGTGACACCGGAAAAAGAACGACAACTCGAATTGAAGGGGCAACGAAGAGAAGGAACGGAAAACTCCGCCGGTACAAAAATCGGTGATTTTGAACTGCCTCCGGAAATTGACAGCGGTAAATATGGGCAAAAGATAATCGTGTTCAATCCCGCCCAGCAAGCCCTGCTCAAGCTTATTGCCGAGAACCCGAATTACCAGATTCAGGGGGTTTATCCGACGCTGGAAATCCGTAACTTTTTCGACCAGATCATCGGGAATATTCAGCTTGTGCTTGTCATTCTGTCGTGCCTGGTGATCGTTGTTGCAGGCATCGGCATGATGGTCAGCATGTACAACACGATGAACGAACGCCGTCAGGAAATCGCCATCATGCGTGCCTTGGGGGCAAAACGGCGAACAGTCATGTCGATTATCATGCTTGAATCCATCCTGTTGTCGTTCGTTGGCGGCCTGGCCGGAGTGATGATCGGGCATGGGATGATCGGCATTTTGAGTCCCTGGATCGCCGAGTCGGTGCGTGTTCCGGTTTCGATATTTCAATTCCAACCGGTCGAACTTTGGCTCATCCCCGGTTTGACCCTGCTGGCGTCGATCGTCGGTTACCTGCCCGCCGTGGTGGCCTATCGCACCGACGTGGCACAATCGTTGAATCCATAATCAGTGGGAAGTTATAAGTTGGAAGTTATAAGTTTCCCACTTCCCACTTCCCACTTCCCACTTCCCACTTCCCACAGATGAATACCGAAGACCATCACCACCCCAAATATCCCTTGTTGCACGGCATGGCACGATTTATGAAGCGTGTGCCGTGGTGGTGTTTGCTGATAGTGGCGGTGGTCACGGCGGTTTTTTTCTGGCGGATTTTGTTTCTTGGGGAACACATCGCCTTTCGTGACGGGGCGCATTTTTACCCGCCTTTGTTCGAGTACATTCAATCGGAATGGCGTGCCGGTCGTGTGCCGCTTTGGAACCCTTACGAAAATCTTGGCCAACCGCTGTTGGCCAACCCGGTTTCGTCGGTGTTTTACCCAGGCAAGCTGGTGTATTTTCTCCCGATTTCCCCGTATCACGCCTATCATTTGTACGTGATCGGGCATTTCCTGCTTGCCGCACTGACCTGTTACCGCCTGGCACGACATTTCAAGGGTTCCCGCCCGGCGGCGATGATTGCAACTTTGTCCTACGTATTCGGCGGAAGCGTTCTGTTTCAATACAGCAATATCGTCTTTTTGATCGGAGCCGCCTGGCTCCCGGAAGCCATCCGCCAGGCGGACATCATGATCACGACGCGACGCATCTCGTCCGTGATCGCCCTCGGGATCGTATTCGCTATGTTCGTTTTGGGCGGCGACCCGCAAATGGCCTGGCACGCGTTGGTGTTGATCCTGCTGCTCACGTTTTTCCACCGCCGGAACAACAAAAAAACGTTGGCCGACAGCCGTTTGAGTATCACCACCCATTCCGTGTTGATTCTGATTGAATCAAACGCGTCCTCGTCATCGGGGGCTTTTCTTGCGAGCGGCACAGGTCGCCCCGCGTTCTGGTCGCGACCGATCTTCCTGCTGGGATTTGCGCTGCTGGTCGGCGCGTCGCTGGCTGCGGTGCAATGGCTTCCGTCACTCGAATTGGGGGCGAACGGTGATCGTAACCTCGAAGATCAACCGGTTTCCCTTTGGCGGAGTATCCTTGTTTTGGAGCGTGGCTACCGCGAACATGAGCCGCATCAGGCGTGGGATCAGGTCAAAGACGGACTTGCCGCGAAAGAAACGCAACAATCCTCCGGCATTGCGCGGGTGCGTTACAATTTCAGTGTAGGCCCCTGGCGGTTGATCGAATATCTCTGGCCCAATGCGAACGGGCGCATGTTTCCGATCCACACGAATTGGGGAATGGCCGTCGCGAAAAAGTGGCCCGGGGTGGGAATGATATGGTCTCCTTCGCTGTACATGGGAATCATCCCCTTCCTGTTGGCGATTGTTGCGTTGCGGTTTCGCAAATCATCACCGCTGACGCTTTGGCTTTCCTGGTCGTTCCTGATTTTTCTGCTGGGCAGTTTCGGTTATTTTGGTTTGGGGTGGGTGGTCAACCAAACGATTTCACTCTTGGGAATAAGCTCCCCTCCTACCGGACTCGGCAGTCCCTTCGGCGGAGTTTACTGGCTGTTTTCGCTGTTACTGCCCGGCTACGAACAGTTTCGTTATCCCGCCAAACTGCTGACGGTCGCCGCCCTGTTGCTTTCGTTGCTAGCCGCCCGGAGTTTTGACGCGATCTTTGGCATCCCGGACGCTTCCGAACCGATGTACCTGACCGAAATTCGCAAAAAACAACGCAAGTATCGCAAAACCCTGCTGGGGCTAACGCGGTTGCTGATTGTTCTCAGCTTCCTGTTGATCCCGGTGGTGTTGTTTCCACGTCATTGGGTGATGCTGGCGAAATACGTACCCAGCGACCAGGTTTTCGGCGGTTTCATGGCCGATCGCGCACTGGGGGAAGCGGCGTTTTCACTCGTGCATGTGCTGAATATTCTCTTTGTGTTTTTTGCTATCACGCGGATTTTTTCTAGAAAACTGCTCTCGTTGGAACGCTCGGACACTCCCGTTTCCCTGTTGGATCAGTCGCAAAAACACGAACAATATTTCCATCGACTGGGATTCGCGGTCGTTCTCCTGATCGGTTTCGACCTGGTGCTTTCCAACCTCTGGATGGTCGGAACCGCTCCCCGACATTTTTTTGAAGGCAAACCGCTCTTGGCCACCTTTCTTGACGTCCAGGAATCGTTGGCCCATCCCCATCCGGTAACACCGGGACATACGGAAGATTCGGCCTCCTTCCCGGTCAGGACTTGGCGTGCCCCGACATATTCGCGTCGTACTCCCGACACGGAAGGCGGCTCCCGAAGCTGGTGGCCGCAGGAATTTGCCAACCCTTCCCCGAACCGTCTGGCCGAATGGGTGATCTGGGAACGGGCATCGCTTTCACCGCGTTACCCGCTTTCGCAGCACATTGCCGTCACCGACACCCGTGGAACCGTTGTCTCCACCGATTATTATGTGATATCCCAAATCGTACGGGAAGCTTGGCTGCGTCCGGAAATTGTGCAACATGACGGAAGGTTTTCCTTGTCCGAGTATCTCGAATCGCTTGGCAACTCGTCGATGATCGTTCCGGTCCATCGCCAAAAAGAAGACTATATTTCGGAAAAACAACTCCACGACCCAC